>ODAK010000008.1_pt1 | contig 278583 bp, 272 predicted proteins | sample 1539591 | NCBI WGS metagenome assembly ODAK01 (sample SAMEA3539303, study PRJEB22396) | soil metagenome | biome: tundra; feature: field; material: soil | place: USA | collected 2010-05 | depth 0.15 m | reverse complement strand
TGGTTGGCCGCAAGTGCGGCATGACCCGTGTATTCACCGACGCCGGTGTGACCGTGCCCGTGACGGTCGTCGAGGCGTTGCCGAATCGCATTTCACAAGTCAAGACCGACAAAACCGACGGCTATCGCGCGGTGCAGGTCACGCTTGGCAGCCGCCGGCCATCGCGCGTCTCGAAGGCGCTCGCCGGGCATTTCGCCAAGGCGAATGTCGCCGCCGGCCACACTTCCCGGGAATTCCGCCTGAACAAGGGCGAGGGCGATGCGCTCGCGGCGGGCGCAGAGCTGAAAGTCGACATGTTTACGGTCGGCCAGATCGTCCAAGTGACCGGCACCACCATGGGCAAAGGCTTCGCTGGCACCATGAAGCGGCACAATTTCGCGGGCGGCATGAAGACTCACGGTAACTCGTTGTCGCATCGCGCGCCGGGCTCCATCGGACAGCGGCAGACGCCGGGTCGCGTATTCAAAGGCAAGCGCATGTCGGGCCACATGGGCGTGCGTAACCGCACCATCGAAAACCTGCGCATCGTGGAAGTCGATTCGGGCCGCAACCTGTTGCTGATCAGCGGCGCGGTGCCGGGCGCCGAAGGCGGCCGTGTGATCGTGCGGCCGTCCCTCAAGGCGGCCTCTCAGAGCCGGCGCAAGCGCCTGGCGCCGAACAAGGCTCCGGTCGCCGCGAAGGGCGCTCCGGCCGCGAAGGGCGCTCCGGCCGCGAAAGGCGCTCCGGCCGCGAAGGGCGCGGCCAAAGCCGAAAAGAAATAGCTGACAAGAAGTAACCGCCATGAAGCTCCAGTTAATGAATGCAGCCGCCTCGAGCGAAATCCAATTGTCGGATGCCGCCTTCGGCCGCGCGTACAACGAAGCGCTCGTGCATCAGGTCGTTACCGCCTACATGGCCCGGGGACGCGCCGGCACCAAGGCGCAGAAATCCCGGGCCGAAGTGCGCGGCGGCGGCAAAAAGCCCTGGGCTCAAAAGGGCACCGGCCAGGCGCGCGTCGGCTCGATCCGCAGCCCCATTTGGGTGGGCGGTGGCCGGGCGTTCGCGGCGCGGCCGCGCGATTTCTCGCAAAAGGTCAATCGCAAGATGTATCGCGCCGCGATGCAATCGATCGTCTCCGAGTTGGTGCGCCAGGGTCGGCTGGTGGCCGTCGAGTCGCTCGAACTCGATGCGCCGAAGACCAAATTGCTGATCGGCAAGCTCGCCGCGCTCGGCCTGACCCGCGCGCTGATTCTGGTCGAGGCCTACGAAGAAAAATTGTTCCTCGCGGCGCGCAACGTTCCCTACGTCGAGGTGATTCCGGTCGCCTCGCTCGATCCCTTGAGCCTGATCAAGCACGACAAAGTGCTGGCCACGGTCGGCGCCTTGAAATTGCTCGAACAGCGTCTCGGAGGCGCGAATGAATAAGGAACGATTGATGACCGTGCTGATTCAACCGCATGTGTCGGAAAAGGCGGCGAACGTCACCGAGAAGGGCAATCAATACGTGTTCCGGGTGCGGGACGATGCTTCCAAGGGCGAAGTCAAGCAGGCCGTCGAATTGATGTTCGAGGTCAAGGTCGAAGGCGTCAATTTGCTGAACAAGCCGGGCAAGACGCGTCGCTTCAAGAATGTGGCCGGAAAGCGCAGCGGCTACAAAAAGGCTTACGTACGTTTGCAGACCGGGCAGTCGATCGACTTCACCGGTTCGGCTCGCTGAGGATTTAAGGCCATGGCACTTATTAAAATGAAGCCGACTTCCCCGGGCACGCGCTTCGTGGTGAAGGTCGACCGCTCGCACCTGCACAAGGGCGGTCCGCTCGAGTCGTTGACGACCAAGAAGAATCGCACCGGCGCGCGCAACCACTCCGGGCGTCAAACCACGCGCCATATCGGCGGCGGACACAAGCAGCGCTACCGCATCGTCGATTTCAAGCGCGACAAGGACGGCATTCCGGGCGTTGTCGAACGCCTTGAATACGATCCGAACCGCACGTCGCATCTCGCACTGGTGCTCTACAAGGACGGCGAACGCCGTTACATCCTCGCGCCGAAAGGCGTCAAGGCAGGCGATGAGATCCGCTCGGGAGCCGATGCGCCGATCAAGGCGGGCAATGCGCTGCCGCTGCGGCACATCCCGGTGGGCAGCACCGTGCACAACATCGAACTCAAGATCGGCAAGGGCGGCCAGTTGGCGCGCAGCGCCGGCGGCTCGGCCCAATTCGCGGCGCGCGAAGGCTTGTATGCCAGCGTGCGGTTGAAGTCGGGCGAAATGCGCAAGATCCACGTCGACTGCCGAGCCACCATCGGCGAAGTGGGCAACGATGAGCACAATCTGCGCGTTTTCGGCAAGGCCGGCGCGGTGCGCTGGCTTGGCGTGCGCCCCACTGTGCGCGGCGTCGTGATGAACCCGGTCGATCACCCGCACGGCGGCGGCGAAGGCAAGTCTGGGCAGGGCAACCCGCACCCGGTGAGCCCTTGGGGACTGCAGACCAAGGGCAAGAAGACGCGTCACAACAAGCGCACGGACGGAATGATCGTTCAGCGGCGCAAGAACAAACGACTCTAGGAGATACCTAAGTGCCTCGTTCGCTCAAGAAAGGTCCGTTCGTCGATTTGCATCTGGCCAAGAAGGTACAGACCGCAAGTCAGAAGAACGATCGCCGTCCGATCAAGACCTGGTCGCGTCGTTCGATGGTCATCCCCGACATGGTCGGATTGACCATCGCCGTGCACAACGGCCGTTTGCACGTGCCGGTGCTGGTGTCGGAGAACATGGTCGGCCACAAGCTCGGCGAATTTGCCCCGACGCGCACCTTCAAGGCGCATTCGGGCGACAAGAAAGTGTCGGCGGCGGAGTAAGGCATGCAGACCAAGGCTGTATTGAGGTACGCGCGCATTTCCCCGCAGAAATGCCGACTGGTGGTCGACACGATTCGCGGCAAGTCCGCGACGCTCGCGGTGAACACCTTGAAGTTCATGCCGAAGAAGGGCGCCAAGATCGTGCTGAAGGTGCTCGATTCGGCGATTGCCAATGCCTACAACAATTTCAACGCGGATGTCGATGATCTGAAGGTGACGCGGGTCGAAGTCGATCCGGCGCCGGTGCTCAAGCGCTTTCACGCGCGCGCCAAGGGGCGCGGCGTGCGCATCGCCAAGCGCAACAGCCATATCCTGGTTCAAGTGTCCGACGGCAAGCGAGAAGCTTAATGGGTCAGAAAGTTAATCCGATTGGCATTCGTCTCGGCATTACGCGCGACTGGACGTCGAAATGGTATGCCGGCACCAAGTCGTTTGCCTCGAACATCCACACCGATCACCTGGTGCGGCAGTATTTGGGCAAGAAGCTCGCCGACGCCTCGGTCAGCCGCATTCACATCGAGCGTGCGGCGCGGCGCGCCAACATCACGATACACACGGCGCGGCCGGGAATCGTGATCGGCAAGAAGGGCGAGGACATCGAGAAGCTGCGCACCGCGGTCGCCAAGATCCTGGGCATGACCATGCAGGATGTGCGGCTCAACATCGCCGAGATACGCAAGCCAGAACTCGACGCCAAGTTGGTAGCCGAGGGCATATCGCAGCAGCTCGAGAAGCGCGTGATGTTCCGCCGCGCCATGAAGCGCGCCGTGACCAACACCATGCGCTCTGGCGCGCTGGGCATCAAGGTGCGCATTTCGGGCCGCTTGAACGGATCGGAAATCGCCCGGACGGAAAGCAATCGCGAGGGGCGCGTACCTCTGCACACTTTCCGTGCCGACATCGATTACGGGCTTGCCGAAGCGCAGACCACGTACGGCGTGATCGGCATCAAGGTATGGATATTCAAGGGCGAAGTGTTCGACAAGCCGGAAGGCGAGGTATTGGACGCCGAGACCGAGGCGGCAGCCGCGGCTGCGACGCCGGGCGCCAAGCCGGCCGAGACCGCAGCGCCTGCGCAAAGCTGAATTTAGGTAATCACACATGATGCAGCCGAAGCGGACCAAGTTCCGCAAACAATTCAAGGGCCGGATCGGGGGCAGCGCGCAGCGCGGCAATTTTGTCGCGTTCGGCGAATACGGCCTCAAGGCGACCGACCGCTGCCGCATGACCGCGCGCGAAATCGAGGCGGCGCGGCGCGCCATTTCGCGTTACGTGAAGCGCGGCGGCCGTATTTGGATCCGGGTGTTCCCGGACGTGCCGATCACGCAGAAGCCGCTTGAGGTACGCATGGGCAGCGGCAAGGGCAACGTGGAGTATTGGGTGGCCCGGGTGCTGCCCGGCAAGGTGCTGTTCGAGATCGAGGGCATGAGCGAGGAAATCGCGCGCGAGGCGTTCCGACTCGCCTCCGCCAAGCTTTCGGTGTCGACGGCATTCGTCAAACGCCAGATTCGAACATGAAGGTGCGCCCATGAAGGCCAAAGATTTGCGCGCTAAAGCGCCTAACGTCCTCGGCGAGGATCTGCTCAAGCTGCGCCGCGAACAGTTCAATTTGCGCATGGCGCGCGCTACCGGTCAGGCCGCCAAGCCCGATCAATTTGCGAAGGTGCGCAAGAACATTGCGCGGGTGAAGACGGTGCTTGCGCAGGTGAGCGCACGCGGAGGTAAGGTTTGATGTCGACGACACCACAAGCCGCTGTGCAGGAGTCCGGCGCGGCTCCGACCGAAGCGCGAATTACCGGCCAGCGATTGCTCACTGGCAAGGTCGTCAGCAACAAAATGGACAAGACCATCGCCGTGTCCGTCGAGCGTCTGGTCAAGCACCCGACCTACGGCAAGTACATTCGCCGCACCACCAAGCTGCTCGCGCATGACGCGAACAACGAGTGTAAAGAGGGCGACGTGGTGTCGATCAAGCCGTGCCGGCCCATGTCGCGCCGCAAATCGTGGATGCTGGTGCGCGTCGTAGAGCGCGCGCGGCCGGAATAAGAGATAACCCCAATGATCCAGCTTCGAACCATGCTCAATGTGGCCGACAACAGCGGCGCCAAGCGCTTGATGTGCATCAAGGTGCTCGGCGGCTCGAAGCGGCGCTATGCGGCCGTCGGCGACGTCATCAAGGTGAGCGTCAAGGATGCGATTCCGCGCGGCAAGGTCAAGAAGGGCGAAGTGTACGACGCGGTCGTGGTGCGCACGCGCAGCGGCGTGCGCCGCTCGGACGGATCGCTGATTCGCTTCGATACCAACGCTGCGGTGCTGCTCACCAACAAGCTCGAACCGATCGGCACGCGCATTTTCGGGCCCGTAACGCGCGAGCTTCGAAACGTGCAGTTCATGAAGATTATTTCGCTCGCGCCCGAGGTACTGTGAAACGGCTCTTCAATCCGGCGCGCAGCGCCGGCTATTCGGAGCGGGTTTGCGGTCTTCCGCAAACCCGCAGGAAAGTTTGGGCGCAGCCCATGAGACAGTCATGAAAAAGATACGCAAAGGCGACACGGTGATTCTGATCGCCGGTCGAGACAAGGGACGACGCGGCGCCGTCATCGAAGTGCTGGCTGACGATCGTGTGCGGGTCGAGGGCCTCAACATGGCCAAAAAGCACCAGCGGCCGAACCCGCAAATGGGCGTTCAGGGCGGCATCATCGAGCGCGAAGCGCCGCTGCACGCCTCGAACGTGCAGATCGTGAATCCGGCGACGCAAAAGGGCGATCGCGTGGGCTTCAAGTCGCTCGAGGACGGGCGCAAGGTGCGCGTGTTCAAGTCGAACAAAGAAATGGTCGACTCCAGATAAACGAGTGAAACAGATGGCAAGACTGCAAAAAATTTATCGCGAGAAGATCGTGCCGGAGCTCAAGCAGAGCTTGGGGCTCAAGAACACGATGCAAGTTCCGCGCATTCTCAAGATCACGGTCAACATGGGCGTGGGCGAGGCCGTGGCCGACAAGAAGGTCATGGACGCCGCCACCGCCGACATGGCCAAGATCACCGGTCAGAAGCCGGCTGTGACCAAGGCGAAGAAGTCGGTGGCCACCTTCAAGGTGCGCGACGGGCAGGCGATCGGCTGCAAGGTGACCTTGCGCGGCGCGCGCATGTACGAATTCCTGGACCGGCTGGTCAACATCGCGATTCCGCGAATTCGCGATTTTCGCGGCATCAGCACCCGATCTTTCGACGGCCGCGGCAATTACAGCCTGGGCGTCAAGGAACAAATCATTTTTCCGGAAATTCAGTACGACCAGATCGATCAAATTCGTGGCATGGACATCACCATCTCCACGTCGGCCGCGGACGACAAGCATGGACGCGCGCTGCTAGAAGCTTTCAACTTTCCGTTTCGCAAGTAGGGTAATAGCCCATGGCCAAGACGAACATGCTCATGCGCGAGAAGCGCCGCCTCAAGGTAGCCAAGAAATACGCTGCCCGACGCGCCGAGCTCAAAGAGCTGATCCGCGACCCGAAGACCGGGCCGGAAGAGCGCGCCGTCGCGCAGGTCGAGCTGCAGCAGCAGCCGCGCGATGCGGCCGCGACGCGCCAGCGCAATCGATGCTCCATTACCGGCCGGCCGCGCGGTGTTTACCGCAAGTTCGGACTGGCGCGCACCAAGTTGCGCGAGGCCGCCAATCGCGGCGAGATTCCGGGTCTGTCCAAGGCCAGCTGGTGAGGCGCGCACAATGAGCATGACTGATCCGATCGCCGATCTTCTGACCCGCATCCGCAACGCGCAGTCCGCGGGCAAGCCCACGGTCGGCGTGGGTGCCTCGAAGCTGAAACTCGCCATACTCAAGGTATTGAAGGACGAGGGGTATATCGGCGCCTTTGGTGTCGATACGAGCGGTGCGAAGCACACCGTATCCATCGAATTGAAATATCACGACGGCCGGCCGGTCATCGACCGCATCGAGCGCATCAGCCGTCCGGGGCTGCGCATCTATCGCGGCAAGGACGAATTGCCCAAGGTGCTCGGTGGTTTGGGAGTCGCGGTCGTCTCCACGCCGAAGGGCATCATGTCCGATGCCCAGGCACGCGCCGCGGGCACGGGCGGCGAAGTGCTGTTCGTGGTGCAGTAGGTCGTTGCATAGAGCCGCGTAGGCATTCATTTAGGATTTCCTTATGTCTCGAGTCGCAAAAAAGCCGGTAGATCTGCCGCAGGGTGTGAGCGCTACGATCGGTGCGGACGCCGTCACGGTGAAGGGTGCGAAGGGTTCGCTCAGTCTCGCGATCAAGAGCGGCATCAAGGTCGAGCTCAAGGACAAGCACCTGGCGGTGGAGGCCGCTTCGAGCGCGGAAGGGCTGAATGCCATCGCCGGCTCGACCCGGGCGCACCTCGCCAACATGGTCACGGGCGTGACCAAGGGCTACGAGAAGAAGCTCGAGCTGGTCGGCGTCGGTTATCGCGCCGCGGTGCAGGCCAAGACCCTGACTTTGACGCTTGGTTATTCGCACCTGATCAATTACGCGATCCCGGAGGGCGTGACGATCGAGGCGCCGAGCCAGACGGAAATCGTCGTCAAGGGCATCGATCGGCAGCGGGTCGGGCAGACGGCGGCCGAGATCCGCGGCTTCCGGCCGCCGGAGCCGTACAAGGGCAAGGGCGTGAAGTATTCGGACGAGAAGATTTCGCTGAAAGAAGCGAAGAAGAAGTAAGGACATGAAGCTAGACAAACGAGACACCCGCCTGCGGCGCGCAACGCGGAGCCGCGTGAAGATCAAGGAGCTCGCGGCCCTGCGCCTCTCGGTGCACCGCACGCCCCAGCACATCTATGCGCAGATCTTCGCGCCCGAGGGCGACAAGGTTCTGGTCGCCGCCTCGACCTTGCAAAAGGACGTGCGCGGCGCATTGAAAACGACCGGCAACATCGAGGCCGCCAAGGCCGTCGGCCGCGCCATCGCGGAGCGCGCCAAGGCCAAGGGCATCGCCAAGGTGGCGTTCGATCGTTCCGGGTTCATGTATCACGGGCGCGTAAAAGCGCTGGCCGAGGCCGCACGCGAAGCGGGGCTCGAGTTCTAACCGGAGGGCAGAGGGCAATGGCGAGAGTAGAAAAACCGATGTCCGGCGACGACCTGCTCGAAAAGCTGGTCGCAGTGAACCGTGTTGCAAAGGTGGTCAAGGGCGGCAAACAGTTCGGCTTCACGGCGCTCACGGTGGTGGGCGACGGCGCCGGCCGGGTCGGTTTCGGCTACGGCAAGGCGCGCGAAGTGCCGGTGGCGATTTCCAAGGCAATGATGCAGGCGCGCAAGAGCCTGGTCACCGTATCGTTGAAGAACGATACCCTGTTCTACGCGGTCAAAGGACGGCATGGGACCACTCGCGTCTATATGCAGCCGGCGGCGGACGGCACCGGCGTGATCGCCGGCGGCGGCATGCGCGCGGTGTTCGAATGCGCCGGGGTGCGCAATGTGCTCGCCAAGAGCTATGGCTCGCGCAACCCCATCAATGTGGTGCGCGCCACCATGGACGCGCTGGGCAAGCTGCGCACGCCGGATGACATTGCGGCCAAGCGCGGCAAGAGCGTCGCGGAAATCACTGGCTAAGGTCATGACCGGCAAATCAATCAAAGTGACGTTGATCAAGAGCATGGCCGGCCAGCTGGCCTCCATCCGCAACTCGGCGCGCGGCTTGGGGTTGCGCCGGATCGGGCATAGCGTGGTGGTCGCGGATACGCCGTCGAATCGCGGCATGGTGAACGCGGCGAGCCACATGCTCAAGGTCGAAGCCGCGGATTCGGGATCGGAGAAGAGAGTCTAATATGCGCTTAAACACCATCAAGCCCGGCGCCGGCTCCAAGCGGGAGCATTTGCGCGTGGGGCGGGGCGCCTCCGCCGGTCAGGGCAAGACCTGCGGCCGCGGAGTCAAGGGACAGCGTGCCCGCAAGGGCGGCTATCACAAGGTCGGATTCGAAGGCGGCCAGATGCCGCTGCAGCGGCGTTTGCCGAAGACCGGCTTTCGCTCGGCCATGAAGGCCTCGCGTGCCGAGCTCACGCTCGATGATTTGATGCGCGTCGCCGGGGGCGAAGTCACCCTCGCGGGATTGATCGCGGCGAACCTGGTGCCTGAACAGACCAAGCTCGTGAAGATCATTTTGTCGGGCGCCGTCACCAAGCCCTATGTCGTCAAGGGCGCGGCTGTCACGGCAACCAAAGGCGCCAAGACCGCGGTCGAATCCGCCGGCGGCCGCTTCGAGAATTAAGAGACCTTTGTAAAGTGGCCACTTCCAGCACCAATGCCGCCGCGGCACTAGGAGACATGACCCGCTTCGCCGAAATGCGCAAGCGGCTGTGGTTCCTGTTGGGTGCACTGGTCGTGTACCGGGTGGGCACCTTCATTCCGGTGCCCGGCATCGATGCCGCGCGCTTTGCGGCGTTTTTCTCGACGCAGCAGGGCACGTTGCTTGGCATATTCAACATGTTTTCCGGCGGAGCGCTGCAGCGATTCAGCATTTTCGCCCTCAACGTGATGCCGTACATCACCGCCTCGATCATCGTGCAAATGGCCTCGATGGTGTACCCGCCTTGGGCGCAAATCCGCAAGGACGGCGAGTCCGGGCGGCGCAAATTGATGCAATACACGCGCTACGGGACGGTGTTCCTCGCCGGCTTCCAGGGATTCGGCGCGGCCCTGGCGATTCAGAACTCCGGCGGCCATCTCGTTGTCTATCCGGGCCCGCAGTTTCTGTTCGTCGCCACGCTGTCGATCAGCACGGGCACCATATTCGTCATGTGGCTGGGCGAGCAGATCACCGAGCGCGGCATCGGCAACGGCATCACCATGATCATCGTGGCGGGCATCGTCGCCGGACTGCCGCGTGCCATAGGCAATACGCTGGAAATGGTGCGATCCGGCGAAATGAACCCGCTGATCGTGCTGTTGATCCTGGTGGTGGTGGTGCTGGTCACCCTGTTCTGCGTGTTCGTCGAGCGCGCACAGCGCAAGATTCAGGTGAACTACGCCAAGCGGCAGGTCGGACGGCGAATGATGCAGGGTCAGAGCACGCACCTGCCATTCAAGTTGAACATGTCGGGCGTGATCCCGCCGATCTTCGCCTCGAGCTTGCTGGTGTTCCCGGCGACCATCGCGCAGTTCTTCGGCAACAGCCCCAATCCCAATCCGATCCAGCGCGCGCTGCAAAAGATTGCGGCTATCCTCGGTTACGGCCAGCCGCTGCACGTGTTGTTGTTCGCGGTCCTGATCATCGGCTTCGCGTTCTTCTACGTGGCGCTGGTGTACGACGCGCGCGATACCGCCGAGAACCTGAAGAAGGCGGGCGCCTTCATTCCGGGCATCCGGCCCGGCCAGCAAACCGGGGAATATCTGGACAAGGTGCTGACCCGGCTGACGCTGTGGGGCGGCCTGTACATCATGGCGGTGTGCTTGCTGCCGGAAATCATTCGCATGGTGAACCCGAGCATTCCGTTCCAGTTCGGCGGCACCTCCTTGTTGATCATCGTCGTGGGCGTCATGGATTTCGTGGCCCAGACGCAGTCGCATTTGATGTCGCACCAATACGAGGGCCTGATGAAGAAGGCCAGCCTGCGGGGCATCGGGAGTAAGAAATGAAAGTTCGTCCATCGGTCAAGAAGATCTGCAAAAACTGCAAAGTTGTGCGGCGCCGCGGCATCGTTTACATCATTTGTTCGTCGGATCCCCGGCACAAGCAGCGGCAAGGCTGAGGCTCGACCGGCGTGAAGATGCCTAGTGAATTGATCTTTAGAGATTTTTCTAATATACTAGCGCGCTTTTTCGCGTGCGCTATTGTTGTCCGCATAGGGGAGAAATAGATGGCGCGTATCGCCGGCATCAACATACCGATGAACAAGCACGTCGTCATCGGCTTGACCCACATTTTCGGCGTCGGCAACAGCCGTGCAGCGCGTATTTGCGATGCAGCGGGCGTGAAGTACAGCGTCAAAGTGAAGGATTTGACGGACGCGGAAGTCGCGTCGCTGCGCTCGCAAGTCGCGAAGTTTGCGGTCGAAGGCGATCTGCGCCGCGAAGTGTCGATGAACATCAAGCGTCTGATGGACTTGGGCTGCTACCGCGGCATCCGTCATCGCAAGGGCTTGCCGATGCGCGGTCAGCGCACCCGCACCAATGCCCGAACCCGCAAGGGTCCGCGCAAGCAGGCCGTGAAAATGAACGCGCCTCCGGGCAAGGTCTAGGCAACTTGGTGCGGACGGTATTTTCTTAATTGCTCGCGAAGCGAGCCACTAACGGACGGCGTCGCTGCGACGCCGTCGGAAACTAAATAGAATGGCTGAACAGAAGCAAAATGCCGGGCAAAGCGGCGCGCAGGCCAACAAGCCGGCGCGCAAGAAGGTGCGCAAGAACGTGCTCGATGCGATCGCGCACGTGCATGCCTCCTTCAACAACACCATCATCACGATCACCGATCGCCAGGGTAATACGCTGTCTTGGGCGACTTCGGGCGGCTGCGGCTTTCGCGGTTCGCGCAAATCGACGCCGTTCGCGGCTCAAGTGGCTGCCGAGCGGGCGGGTACCGCGGCGCAGGAGCATGGCGTGAAGAACGTCGAAGTCCGCGTCATGGGTCCGGGACCGGGCCGCGAATCCGCGGTGCGCGCCTTGAACGGCTGCGGTCTCAAGATAACGAACATCGAAGATGTGACGCCGATTCCGCACAACGGTTGCCGACCACCGAAGAAGCGTCGCGTCTAGTTCGAGAGCCGCCCCCGGTTCGTTTGAAAGGGTTCGTCCGAATTTAGATCAAGGGTTCCTAATGGCAAAGTATACTGGTCCGAAGTGCAAGCTTTCTCGCCGCGAGGGAACCGACTTGTTCCTGAAAAGCGGTGTGAAGCCGCTCGAATCGAAGTGCAAGCTCGAAGTTCCGCCCGGCGGCGTGAAGAGCGAACGCAAGCAGCGTCTGTCGGAGTACGGCCTGCAGCTGCGCGAGAAGCAGAAGCTGCGTCGTATGTACGGCGTACTCGAGCGGCAATTCCGCAACTATTATCAAAAGGCCGCCGGCCGACCGGGCGCGACCGGCGAAACGTTGCTGCAATTTTTGGAATGCCGGCTCGACAATGTGGTCTACCGGATGGGCTTCGCCGCGACTCGGGCGGAAGCACGCCAGCTGGTGAGCCACAAGGGCGTTTCGGTGAACGACAAACTGGTCAATATCGCCTCTTACCAGTGCAAGGCTGGCGATGTCATCAACTTGCGCGAGAAGGCCAAGAAGCAGACGCGCGTGCAGGCCGCGCTCACGATTGCGACCCAGGTAGGCCTTCCGGATTGGGTCGAGGTGGACGACAAGAAGTTTTCGGGTGTCCTGAAATCGGTTCCCGATCGGCAGGAAATACTGCCGGACATCAACGAAAGTCTCGTCGTCGAGTTGTATTCCAAATAGGAATTGGCAAGTAACGCGTCGCAGCCGGTGCTGCGTTGTCCGCGGTCAGTTAACGAGGATGTATCCATGCAGGGATCGATCAACGAATTTTTGAAGCCCCGGGTCGTCAAGGTCCAGCCGGTGTCGCTGCGTCATGCGCGCATCGTGATCGAGCCGTTCGAACGGGGATTCGGCCACACGCTGGGCAATGCCCTGCGCCGGGTGCTGCTGTCGTCGTTGCCGGGTGCGGCGATCACCGAGATCGAGATCGAGGGCGTGCTGCACGAGTACACGGCCATCGAAGGCGTGCAAGAGGACGTGGTCGATATTCTGCTCAATCTCAAGGCGGTGGCGATTCGCATGCACACCCGCGACGTCGCGGAGGTTCGCCTGCACAAGAAGGGTCCCGGACCGGTTCTGGCCGGCGACATTGCCGGTGACCACGACCTCGAGATCCTGAATCCCGAGTTGGTGATCGCCAATTTGACCAAGGCCGGCGAGCTTTCCATGTCGTTGAAAGTGGAGCGCGGGCGCGGCTACCGGCCGGCCGCGCAGCGCATGGCATTCGAGGAGCAAACCCGGGCGATCGGGCGACTGCAGCTCGATGCCTCGTTCAGCCCGGTTCACAAGGTGACCTACAACGTGGAGAGTGCGCGCGTCGAACAGCGCACCGACCTCGACAAGCTGATTCTGGACATCGAAACCAACGGCACCATCGACCCGGAAGAGGCGATTCGACGCGCCGGCGGGATCCTCAAGGATCAGTTGTCGGTATTCGTGGATCTGCAGGGCCAGGACGAGTCGACCACCAAGGCGACCGAGACCCAGTTCGATCCGATATTGCTGCGGCCGGTCGACGAACTGGAGCTCACGGTTCGCAGCGCGAATTGTCTCAAGGCCGAGAATATTCACTATATCGGCGATTTGGTGCAGCGGACGGAAGTGGAGCTGCTGCGCACGCCGAATCTCGGCAAGAAATCGCTCACTGAAATCAAGGAAGTGCTCGAGAGCCACGGCTTGACCCTCGGCATGCGGATCGACAACTGGCCGCCGCCGGGTTTGAAGCGCGACGAAGAGCGCGACAGCATTTAACGGGATCCCGGGCACTCGAGCGGATCATTGACACAGTAAGGCTTTAGAAAATGCGTCACAGACACAGCGGGCGTCAGCTCTCGCGCAATTCATCCCACCGTCATGCGCTCATGCGCAACATGGCGACCTCGCTGCTGCGTCATGAGACCATCCGCACCACCGTACCGAAGGCGAAGGAGTTGCGCCGTGTGGTCGAGCCGTTGATCACGCTCGCCAAGATCGATTCGGCGTCCAAGCGGCGGCTGGCTTATTCGCGGTTGCGCGACGTTGCCGTCGTTGAAAAGTTGTTTGTCGATCTGGGGCCGCGCTTCAAGGCGCGCGCCGGCGGGTATACGCGGATTCTCAAGATGGAACCGCGGCCGGGTGACTCCGCCGATATGGCTCTGATGCAGCTGGTCGAAACGAGCAAGGTGGAGGCAAAGACCGCGGACGACGCCGATAAGGCCGAGGCCAAGGGCGGCAAGGCTCCGAGGAAATCGAAAAAGGCCGCTGCTACGGAAGAGAAGCCGGAGAAGGCGGCGCCGAAGCGCCGCAAAGCCAAAGTCGCGGCCTGATCGCCGCCAGGGACGCTAAGTCACGCGGCCAGTTTGGCGAACGCGTCGCGGGTCAAATTCTCGGGCGCCGCTGCGGTTGTGGCCACATTGTCTTCGATACGGATGCCGCCGTAGGGGCGCAGGGCGTGCACCACCGACCAGTCGATATGCCCGCGCCGCTCATCCGCGTGCGCCGCGCAGAGCAGCGAATCGATAAAATAGATTCCAGGTTCGATGGTCACCACCACGCCGGGTTCGAGCATGCGCGTGAGGCGCAAGTACGGGTGGCCTTCGGGGCGTTTTCGCTCGTGGCCCCGCAGGTCACCCATGATCCCGCCCACGTCATGCACCTGCAGTCCGAGCAGGTGACCGATTCCATGGGGGAAGAACACACTGGTTACACCCAGTTCCAGAGCGGACTGACCCGGTAGCTTCGTCAATCCGATCTGCTGCAGCATATCGCCCAATATGCGGTGCGCGGACAAGTGGATCTCTCTGAAATCCCGCCCCGCGGCAACCTCCTGGCACAGCCGCCGTTGGGCGGCCTCGGTACCCTCGAGTAGATCCGCAAACAGCCCGGGCGCGGCCGCGTAGGTGCGCGTGATGTCCGATGCGTAGCCGCGAAACTGGGCGCCGGCGTCGATCAAAAAGGAGCGCAGGGATGAGGGAGGGCGCCTATCGAGATGCTGGTAATGCAGCACCGCCGCGTGTTCATTGTAGGCCACGATGTTGTTGTAGGGCATCTCCTCCTCACGCTGCGCGCCGGCGGCCAAATAGGCCATGTGGGCCTCGTATTCCGAAGCTCCGCGACGAAATGCCGCAAGTGCGGCAGCATGGCCACGGACACCCAGCGCGCTCGCCCGGCGCATGCACTCGAGCTCGTAGCCGGTCTTTACGGCCCGATCGAAGTGCAGGCTTGCGAGCAGCTCAGCGGGATTCACGGATTGCGGTTCGGCGTCTGGGAAGCAGTCGCTGGGACCGATGAAGGCCACCCGCCCGAGCTTGGCCCAGTGCACGGCGGCACCGGCAGGGTCCGGCATTGGGGTAATCTCGATGGCCGCCGACCATGGTTCCTGAGGCAGGCTCGCCGGCTTGTGCCAAAAATCGTTGGGTTGATGGAGCAGTACCCGCAGCCGCGACCCCGGGGCATAAACGGCGAAGCATTGCGGATTGTCCACAATGGGTACCCAGGCCTTGAAATGCGGATTCACCTTGTAGGGATAGTCTTGGTCGTCCAGGAACTGGATTAGCGGCCGTCCGGAGTGAATGACCAAGGCATCGAATCCGGCCGCTGCAAGCGATCGGTCCGCCCGGCCCATCAAAGTCTGCAAATGCTGCGCATAGAGTTGATCCAGACTGGCTTCGCTCACTTCGATTCCCTCATATGCCATTGATCGTACATGCTGTTGATCGGTCCTAAAGTACGCGCCGGCCATCGCGATCGCCAGGGGGGGGCGGCCCTCAGCGGCATTTAATGTGGCCAAAGACGCTCGGTTAACGCGAAAGAGATATGAAATTGGGCCGAAACACTCTAAAATTAAGCGGCACAGTTGGGTGGAAGCCCAAAACAACATGCTCAGCTTTAACTTTTATCATTAAATTTCTGGGGTATCGATAGATGAAGACCAAACTTCCTTTAAGCGCTCTTGTGGCTGCGTTTGTGCTGAGTGCCTGCGGCAGCAAGACCGAGGCTCCCGCTCCCGCACCGACCGCCGAAAGCACTCCTCCGGCCGCCGCTCCTGCTGCTCCCGCCGCTGATGCTGGCGCTGCCGCTGGTGCACCGCCTTCAGCCGAACCCGCAGCACCTGCTGCACCGGCTTCCAAGCCGTAATCGATTCGCGCAGATCACTTGCCCGGGCGGGTGGCCAATGCCGCCCGCCCGGGCGGTGTTTTTTGTGGCCTTGGGGAAACAGCGTAGTTGCTCGTCAGCATTCGCGACTGTAGACACTCGAAGAAGGATCGCCAATGGATCCAGAGCGTCTACGCTGAGTATATCGATGCCTTGGCCGATCTGAACACTGGGCTGTTTCCGGTGCTTGGCGCGGGCAATCCGCGTGAAGACGAGATCTTCGCGAACTGGTTCTCGAACGACCATTCCCATCCCCTGGTGATACTCAAGGGACCCGAGCCCGTGGGCTTTGCGCTGGTCACACGTCCGCGTATCGCGACCGCCGGCGAAGGCGCCGTGAATTACCACATGTCCGAGTTCTTCGTGCGTAAGCAATACCGCCGGCACGGCGTCGGCCGAGATGCTGCGACCCTGATCTTCGACCGTTTCGCCGGCGATTGGGACATCGTCGAATATCAGCGAAATCCGGGCGCCGTGGCGTTTTGGCGGCGGGTGGTTTCGGCTTATTGCGGCGGCCGATTTATCGAACGCACGCACGACGGCGAAGTGCGGCACCGCTTCACCAGCAGACCTTCGGTCAAGCGCTGAGCGGCGTTTAGCGCACCGCCGCGATCGACTCGGCCACGTAGGCCACGTTGTGCGGCATGAGCCCGGCAAGATTCATGCGGCTGTCGGTGGTCATATAGATGTGGTGCTTGTCGCGCAGCGCTTCAACCGCCTCGCCGGGCACGCCAAGCAGCGAGAACATGCCGTGCTGCGTTTCGATGAAATCGAAGGAGTCACCGTGGGTGACCGCCCGTAGGTGAGTCGCCAACAACCTGCGCATGTCCTGGATCCGGCTGCGCATGCTCGCCAATTCGGTCACCCAGGAGCGGCGCAGCTGCGGATCGGCGAAGATGCATGCGGCGATCGCCGCGCCATGGTCGGGCGGCATCGAATATATGCCGCGGGCGATTTGCAGCACATGGCTCAAAACGGCGTCCGCGCGGGATTCACTCTCGCCGATCACGATCAGCGCGCCGACGCGTTCGCGGTACAGGCCCAAATTCTTGGAGTGCGATACGGCGATGAGGGCCTCGGGCAGCGTCTGCGCGAGCAGACGAATCCCGGCCGCATCGGCCTCGAGGTCCACCCCGAATCCCTGATAGGCCAGATCGAGGAACGGAGTGAGCCGCCGCCGTTGCAGCAAGTCCCCCAGGATCCGCCATTGGGCCGCGTCAAGATCCGCGCCGGAAGGGTTGTGGCAGCAGGCGTGCACCAGGACCACATCGCCCTCGCGCGCAAGCTCCAGGCGCTCAAGCATCGCATCGAAACGCAGTTGATGGGTTTTTGCATCGTAATAGGGATAACGCGCGAGCTTGAGCCCGGAGCTGCCGAGCAGGGGCGTGTGGTTACCCCAGGTTGGATCGCTGACGAGCACCGTGGCCGACGGCGAGGCCGCGCGGATGAGTTCGGCGCCGACGCGCAGGGCTCCGCAGCCGCCGGGTGCCTGGACGGTACGTGTGCGCCGCTCGCGACGCGCGGCATGCGAGGCGCCGAGAACCATCTCTTCGACGGCGCTGTTGAATTCCTCTCTGCCGGCGGCGGCCACGTAGGATTTCGTGGTTTGGGACCCGAACACGATCTGCTCCGCGCGGCGCACGCACTCGAGTATCGGGGTGTTGCCGCTCAGGTCGCGATAGACCCCGACACCGAGATCGACTTTTTGAGAGAATGTATCGGCGCGAAATTTCGCCATCAATCCGAGGATGGCATCGGGGTTCAAGCGGTCGAGATGTTGAAACAAGTGTTTATGTCCCATATTTTTGCAGACCACATTATAGGCGATGCCATCGCGGACATCGGCCGCGTTTGGTCCGTGCCTTCGCGCTTGGACCCGGCGGGAACGAGTTAAACCGTGCGGGCCAGAGCGTTGAGTCCGATCCCGCTGTGTGCCGGCGCGGCGCTCGCCGTGGCGCTCGCGGCCGCCGGCGGCGGGCTCGCTCGTGCCGAGGATCAGGCGCCGCCGAAGGGGATCGCGAGCTGGTTCAATCCGGCGACCGCGTCGTTCATTCCCGTGCCGGATATCGACCACGACCCGAATAGCGGCACCACGCTTGGATTGATCCCCACACGGTTGGTGACCGACGATCAAGGGCAAATCCGCAAGATCATCGCGCCGGACGTCAACTACAACCCGTATTTCGGTGTCGGCGTCAGCGGCACTATCTATGCATTTCTGTCGGACGATACGCAGTGGTCTTTGGCCGCGGGGGTGAAGCAGCGCGTGGAAAGCGAATTCGACTACGAATATCAAACGGGGCGTCTGCGCGACACCGCGTTATCCTTCGATGCCAGCGTCGTGTACGACCGCAGCGGCACTCCGCGCTTTTACGGCATCGGCAACAACTCGCCGGTGTACGATGTCACCAACTACACGCTGCAACAGAAATACCTGCAGACCACGGTCGGTTGGAACTTGAGCCATGTATGGCAGATTGCCCATACGCTGCGCGTTCGAGACGTCCAAGTACAGCCGGGAACGCTCGCCGGCATCGAATCCCTTCAAGGTCGCTTCGGGCCAATCCTGGGTGTCGGAACCATTCACGAAACGCTGAACCGGGTTGATATCATCTACGACACGCGCGACGATACGACGATCCCGACGCGCGGCGGTCAATACGTCGTGTTCGGCGGTGTTGCCGCCCAGGACGGAGTATTCGAGTCCTCGTTGTACAGCGTGACCGGAGTCGATGCGCGGCAGCTGTGGTCGCCGGCGCCCGGCAATATCATCATTGCCCACATGGCTTTGCGCTACATGCCGGGGGCGACCAACGTGCCGTTCTGGAGTCTGTCGAATATCGGCGGCGAACAAAGCGTCCTGGCGCAGAACCAGCCGCTGCGCGGCTATGGCGAGGGGCGCTTTTACGGGCGCAATTCATTTTCCGCCAGCATGGAATACCGCAAGGGAGTGCTCAGCGTCGATGCGATGTCCACCCATCTCAACCTCGAGTTAACGCCCTTCGTGGATGTGGGCGAAGTTTTCCAGCACTCGAGGGACTCCCCCGTGGCGCATCTGCACCATGTCGGCGGGCTCGGCTTTCGTGGGATCGCAAGCCCCTTCGTCGTGGGATTCGTGGATGTCGGGTATGGCTCCGAGGGGGCCGCCGTGTTCACCGGAATCAACTATCCTTTCTGAGCATCAGCCCGGCCCGACCCACAACCGATGAGCCATGTTTTCCACCGATTCGGCGCTTGCGTCGGCAGGCACCCGCGAGGCGTGTTTGCCGCCTGGGCCGTCGCCATTGCGCTCGGCGTCTGGGGATCGGGCAAATTCGAGCTCGCGGCGCAAAACGGCACATCGGACCTGTACGGCAGCCCCTCGCATGACGTCGCCGAGACATTGCGCTCCGATTTCAGCGTCCCGTTCCTCGAGCCGCTCGTGGTCGCCTTTTCGACCCCGATGCTTTCGGCCGATAATGCCGCGCTATTGGCCTGGGACCGCGATGCGGCGCGGGCGCTGCGCGGTCTCCCTGCCGTCAAACGCGTTGCCGCCTACTCGGACTCCCGCGATCCGCATTTGCGCGCGCCGAACGGCCACCAGGGGCTGTTGCTGGTCGAGCTCGCCGCCACCGACGTGCCGGGGCAGCAGCGCGCCGTCCCCATCGTGCGTGCGGCGCTGGCGCCGCTGCGCGCGCAATTGACGGCGCTCGATCCTGAGGCGCGGGTCGCGGTGACCGGGGGGCCGGCAGCCGACTACGACATCAATACCTCGAGTGCGCAAGGCGGGGATCGCGCCGAGAAGCGGGCCCTGCCGCTCACGCTCGCCATACTGGTCGTCGCTTTCGGTACCGTGATCGCCGCCGCCCTGCCGTTTCTGATGGGCCTTGCCACGACGACGGTGTCGTTGGGACTCGCGTTCGTGCTGGCGCGTTTGATGCCGGTGTCGAATCTCCTGGGTAATGTGGTCACCATGGTCGGACTCGCGATCGGCATCGACTACTCGCTGCTGATGGTCAAGGATTATCGCGAGCGACTGCAGCATTCACCGGTGCTCGAGGCGGTGGCGCAGACGGTGGCCGAGGCGGGCACCACCATCCTGTGGTCGGGTTCGACCGTTGCCATCGGGCTGCTGGGACTGCTATTCAGTCCCATCTTGGAGACCCGCAGTGTCGGCATCGGCGGGGCCCTGGTGGTGCTGGTATCCGTGCTCGCCGCCGTGACTTTGTTGCCGGCATGCCTGGCGCTGCTCGGCAACCGGATCGAACTGTGGCCCTGGCGAAGGCCTTCCGCGGCGGCGCCGGACGGCAAGAGCGGATGGGCCCGGCTCGCCGAATGGATCGTGCGGCGCCCGCTGCGCACGCTGGCGGCCGCCAGCGGGGCGGTGGTGCTGCTCGCGTTGCCCGTATCCGGCGCGCACAGCGGATTCAGCAATGAAGCGTGGTTCATGCCGAGGGAGTTGGAGTCGCGCATCGGCGCCGATCTATTGTCCCACCAGGGCGCGGCCGATACCGCGCTGACGGTGCGCGCATTGCTGCGCACGACCGACGGACAGCCGGTGCTCGCCGCCGACCACGATGCCGCCCTGAAGGACTATCTCACGCGGCTCGAACGCGATGCGCGCGTGGCGGAGGTCGCATCGCCGCTCGCCGCGCGCGGCGATGCGGCGCATCTTTACTCGAGTCGCGACGGGCATTCCGCGTTGATCGAGATTACCCCGGCGAACGGCTCGTCGATGCGGCAGGTTCAACAGCTGGCGCGGGACCTGCGGCACATCGTGCCAGTGGGGCCGTTTACGGTCACGATCGGCGGTACTCCGGCCTTCTACAATGATTTCAGCGACTACATGTGGAAGAGCTTCCCCAAGGTGTTCGGCTTCGTCATCGTCACGACGCTGCTGCTGCTGTTCGCCGCCTTCCGTTCGTATCTTTTGCCGCTCAAGGCGGTGATCGCGAATCTGCTCGCCGTAGCCGCCGGCTACGGCGCCGTGGTCGCCATATTCCAATTCGGCTGGCTGCACGGACTGGTCGGTCTGGAACGGCCCTTCTCCTCGATACCGCTCGAAGTGCCGCTGATGATATTCTGTTTGAGCTTCGGGCTTTCCATGGACTACGAGCTGTTCCTGCTGTTCCGCATTCAGCGCCAGTTCGCGCTGCATGGCGACAATGACCGTGCGACGGCCGAGGGCCTGGCAGCCGTCGGTCCGGTCATCACCGGCGCCGGCTTGATCATGACCGCGGTATTCGGCGCGTTTGTCAGTGCCAGCCTGCCGGCGTTGAAAATGATCGGCGTCGGTCTGTGCGTTGCGGTCTTGGTCGATGCCAGCGTGATCCGGGCATTCGTGGTTCCCGCGTTCATGAGCGTTGCCGGCCGCTGGAATTGGTATCCTGGATACTCGCTAGGACCCGGTTCGGGACGCCGGTAGGGGTATTTGACGGGGGCCGACCGTCTCTAATCAAAGACAGTGGCCCGATGCCATTTTCCGGCGTTAGCGTGTACGATTTACGCACCTCAAACGCAGGAGATATCCAGCTATGGCACTTTGGAATGAGAAACCGACACCTGCGCCAGCGGGTCGCAAGGAGCCAATGACACCCGCACCGGTGGGCGGTGTTCAGCCCTCGGTGACACCGGCGGCGGAGCGCAGCGCGAACGAAGCGACGGTGGGCGGGGCATCGCACCGGCCCGTGCCCCGGGAACGCGGCGAGGGCGGCGAATCCGTGATTGCCGCCAACCTGTCGATCGAGGGCAAGATCGAGGGATCCGGCAACGTGCGCATGGCCGGCCGCTTCAAGGGCGACGTACGTATCGACGGCAATTTCAGCATCGATGCCGGCGCCCATTTGACGGGCCAGATATTGGCGGGCATCGTCGTGGTCGGCGGCGAGTTGCAGGGCAATATCGAGTCGGCCAAGCGCGTGGACGTGCTGGAAGGCGGAGTCATCGTCGGCGACGTCAAGGCCGGATCGATCACCGTGGCGGCCGGCTCGCGCATGCGCGGCCACGTCGAATTTGGTTGGGGCGACGAGAAGACGGTGAAGCTCGCGGGTTCTGCGACCGGCGGCAGCTAGGAGACCCGTAATGAGTGTTGTTCGTCAGGGCACTCTTGGCGCAACGCGAACATGCCCGCACTGCAAGGCGACTGTTCTGCAAAGCGCCAATATTTGCCCCGGCTGCCAGCATCACCTGAGATTCAGCGCCGCAAATTCCGAGCCCCAGTCCGAAGGGGTGCCGGCCATGCGTGTCGAAGGCTCGATTCATCACCCGGGCCGCGGCGAGGCTTGCGAATACTGTGTCGTCGTATCGATCACCAATGAACAGGGCGAGAAGATCGCCCGGCAAGTGGTCGGCGTAGGTGCGCTGCAGCCAGGCGAACGCCACAAGTACAGTTTTTCGGTGGATCTCATTCCGGCGCGCACCGGCGCGGCGGCGCGCCCCGGCCCTGCCGGCACCGCCGCCGAGCGCAAGCACAACTGACCGGCCGAACGGCCGCTCAGCGCAGCCCGCTGCCCTCGATGTCGATGAAGCGCAGAAATTCCGCGCGGGTACTGGCATCCGCGCGAAACGTGCCGACCATTTTGCTGGTGATCATCGACACACCGCGCTTATGCACCCCGCGCGTGGTCATGCATTGATGCACGGCGTCGATGACGACGCCGACGCCGCGCGGCTTGAGCACTTCGTTGATGCATGCCGCGATTTGCGCCGTGAGCTTTTCCTGAACTTGGAAACGACGCGAGAAGCCGTCAACGACGCGTGCGAGCTTGCTGATGCCGATGACTCTGTCGGTGGGCAGATAGCCGACGTGCGCACGGCCGATGATGGGCGCCATGTGATGTTCGCAAAACGATTCGAACGCGATATCGCGCAACACCACCATTTCGTCGTAGCCCTCGACTTCCTCGAACGTCCGCCGCAGATATTCGCTCGGATCAGTGGCGTAGCCGGAGAACCAGTCGCGATAGGCATCAACCACGCGCTTCGGGGTATCGCGCAGCCCTTCCCGATGGGGATCCTCGCCCGCCCAGCGCAGCAGCGTTTGTACGGCGGCTTCGGCCGCGTCGCGCGTCACCGCCCGGTTGCTCCTTTTCGCCATTGTTTCCCGTTGCCTACTTAACCGCTTTCATACAGGCGCCGCTTCCCGCCGAAGTGAAGGATAACATCTCGGCACATGCGCGGCTGCGGCGATCTCCGCCGCCCTTGATTGACTCGGGCCGGCATTAGCGACATCCTCACTGTCCTTTTTTCTCCGGAAGGATTATCCGTGAATCACCGTACCGCCCTCAAGTCTGCCGTAGCAGTCCTGTCCGCGCTCTGCGTGCAAACCGCCTGGGGCGCCTCTCCCATGAGCGATCCCGCGGTGCGCGCCATGGCGCACGACATCTTCGAGCAGTTGATCGAGATCAACACCACGGATTCTATCGGAAGCACCACCGTCGCGGCACAAGCGATGGCCCGGCGTTTGCTCGACGCCGGATTTGCGGCCGCCGACGTGACCGTGGTGGGACCCAACGACCGCAAGGGCAACCTAGTCGCGCGCTATCGCGGCAAGGCCGGGTCGAAACTGCGGCCGATTCTCATCATCGGCCACCTCGACGTGGTGGAAGCGCGGCGCGAGGATTGGACCACGGACCCGTTCCAGTTCGTCGAGCAAGACGGCTATTACTATGGGCGCGGCACCCAGGACATGAAGGAATGCGACGCCATCGCGGTCACGAATTTCATCCGCCTGAAAAAGGAAGGCTACGTCCCGGATCGCGACATTATCCTCGCGCTGACCGCCGATGAGGAGGGCGGAAAATCGAACGGGGTGGATTGGCTGCTGAAGAATCGCCGAGGGCTCATCGATGCCGAATACGTGCTGAATCCGGACGGCGGCGGCGTGGTCACCGAGCACGGCAAGCCGCTGACCGTGGAGTTCGAGGCGACCGAAAAGCTCTATGCCGATTATCAGGTGCTCGCGACCAATCGCGGCGGACACAGCTCGCTGCCGAGACCCGACAATCCCATTTACCAAGTCGCGCATGCGCTCGAGGCGCTCGAGAGAGCGCCGTTCCCCTTCGAGCTGAACAACGTCACGCGCGAATATTTCAAGCAAATGGCGCTGCTCGAGACCTCTCAGCGGGCCGCCGACCTGCGCGCCATATTGGCGACGCCGCCCGACCCCGCGGCCATCGAACGCTTGTCGAAAGATCCGCGCTATAACTCGACCATGCGCACCACCTGCGTCGCCACCATGCTGACCGGCGGCCATGCGCCCAATGCCTTGCCGCAGCGCGCCGAGGCCAACGTCAATTGCCGCATTTTCCCCGGGCATTCGCAGGAGGAAATCCGCTTGGCGCTGGTGAAGCTATTCAATGATTTCGAACTCAGCGTGCGCTACCGCAGCGACAGCGGCGAGCTGTCGGATCACGGCCCGGATCGTAACGCCATGGCGCCGCCGCCCCTGCGGGCCGACGTCATCGACTCGCTGCGCAGCGTTTCGGCAAAGCTCTGGCCGGGCGCTCCGGTGATTCCGATCATGGAGCCGGGCGCCTCGGACAGCATCTACACCATGATGGAGGGGCTTCCGAGCTACGGCATCAGCGGTGTGGCGATCGATCGCGACGACCATCGCGAGCACGGCCGGGACGAGCGCGTGAAAATCGATTCCTTCTATACCGGGGTCGAGTTTTATTATCAGTTTCTCAAGGCGTTGACCACACCTGCGCATTGATGCACGCGAACGGTCGCGCAGCGCATCGCTAACGAGAGTTTTACGGCTCGTGGTAGTACATCTGCACGGGCTCGTCGGCGGTGCTGACGAGATCGGGAGCTGTGGTTCCCACCTTGGCGTCGACCCGACGGTATTTCCCCCTGAAAAAAAGCAGCGGCCGCAGCGGCTCGACGCCCTTGTGCAGTTTGCGCACCTCGAGCGTCACGAGCCAGTGATCGCCGGCTTCGTAGACGTCGCGCTTGGTGCAGATGAGCGAGGCGAGACAGCCCTCGAGGCGCGGCAACCCGTCAGTTTCGATGAAACGGTATTTTGGAGGCGCGGTCTCGGGCCAGCTTCCGGCGAAGTAGGTCGACAGCGCTTCCTGTTCGTCGCGCAGAAAGTTGATCGAAAAGCCGGACGCGCGCGACAGGAGCTGCGAGAAGCGCGCGCGCTTAGCCGGGCAAAACAGCACCAGCAGCGGATCGAGCGAGAGCGAGGACACCGCATTCGCCGTCATGGCGTGAACCTGGCCCTCGAGCTCGGTGGCGATGACGGCAACGCCGGTGGCGAACAGTCCAAGGACTTCGCGAAATGCCTTCGGATCGGGCGTAGACACCCTAACGGGCCGCCGCCGCAAAGGCCTCGTCGCGACCTTCGCGGACGAAGGCGCGCACGCCTTCCGCCCGTTCCAGGATCTCCGATTTGTGGCTGGCGACGAGGGCGCCGGCCATGCGCACCGGATCGCCGAAGAAAAAGCGCTCATACAGAACCTGACGCGACGCGAACGCCGACAACGAGGCATCCCAGGCAAGTCGAAACAATGGGATGCGATCAAAGGCCTCGGCGCGCGCCGCCTGGTAGTAGTGTTTGATGTCCTCGACCAGCGGGCCTTTGAGGTCCGCTTCGAGCGGCATCGCAACCAGGCCGGAGGCGCCGATCTGCTGAATGATTTCCACCATGCGCGGATACAGCCGCGGAAACAGATTGCGCGCCGCGTCGAGCGGATTCCACGCCGGGCGCATGACACCCCACTCGTCGAGCGTCGCATCGGCCTCGGCGGCGCGCAGGAATGCCTTCATGGTTTCCATGTTGACCCACAATTCCGCGAGCTTCTCTTGAATGTGCTGGAACCCTTCCGCGCCGATCGAATCCACCAGCAGGTGGGCGAGCCCCAGCATCAACTCGGCCTTGGCAATGTTCTTGACGACCACCTGGTGCGTCATGTGCACCACGGCACCGGTGCGCGAATACGCCTGGTTGCAGCGGTTGACGTCACGGTAGAGCAGGATGTTTTCCCACGGCACGAACACATCGTCGAAGATCACCACGGCGTCCATCTCCTCGAAGCGCGAGCCGAGCGGGTGGTCGAAATGGGACCGCCCATAGTCCACGCTCTCGCGGCAGATGAACCGCAGGCCGGGCGTGTGGTTGGGAATCGAGAAGCCGAAGGCGTAAGGGGCGTCCTCTTCGGCGCTCTTGAGCAGCGTCGAGGGAAACACCATGATTTCATCCGAGACCGGCAGCGTCGCCAGCATTCTGCAGCCGCGAATGACGATACCCGCGTCCGTCTCCTCCTTCACCCGCGCCGCGAGATAAGGATCGGCCTGGCGCGCCGAACTCACGGCGCGGTTCGCCTGCGGCGGAATGAGCGTGTGCGTGAGGCATAGATCCTGCTCGCGCAGATATTCGTGATAGCGGATCGCATTGGAGCCGAAACGCGGATCGGCCTCGCCGAGGAACGCGGCGCCCGCCGCGTATCCGCTCATCGCGCGGTTGATGTAGTCGGGCACGCGACCCATCATGCCGTGCGTGTGATCCTGCCAAACCTTCATGGCGATCGAGATGCTGCGCAGCTCCTCATGGGTCTTCGGCAACATGAATGAGCGTGCTACCTTGTGCCCGCTCGAGGGCGAATCGAACAGCGTCTTATCGGCGTGCTGCCACTGCAGATCGTAGAGCCGCGCCAGGGTCATGACCCCGCCGCGCAGCGCCGGGTGAGTTGTGACGTCGCGCACCTGTTCGCCGGCGTACCAGATGTTGGGAGGGTTTTCGCGCAGGCGCTCGAGCACCTGTTCGCCGCGCCGGGCGCCGGCGCGGGATTTGGAGTCCGTCGAATGGCGGGTCTGGCTCATGATTGCAAAAATTCCCCGAGGCGGCTGGATATCCTAAGGAGCGAAGTTTACTGGATCCGATTGCCGGGCGTTTACGTTGCCCGCCACAGCTGCGGGAATAGCGGATGATTCATGGGCGATCCCGCCGGCAGTTCGTCCTCCAAACCGGGAAAATCCGGGGAAGTCTTCCAGCGCCGCGGCGTGTGAAGGATGTCGTCGCCCAGGAATCGCACGGAAAACACGCGCCGGCGCCTGTTGCCCTCGACACCGCGGGCGGCATGCAGGGTGAGCATGTGAAAGCACGCGGCATCGCCGGGTTCGAGTGGCCAACCGAGAATGGGAAAGTCACTGCGCCGCGCCTCGATGTCCGGCAGATCGGCCAGAGTCCCTTCGGGAAACCATTTCGCCTGCGAGTCCATGAACGAGCGCGGCATCAACCAAGGTCCGCGGTGCGATCCGGCAATGAATTCCAGGGTGGATGTGCGGCTTACCGGATCGACGGGGATCCAGAAGCTCACATTCTGCCTGCCTTCGATATTGTAGTAAGGCTGGTCCTGGTGCCACGGCGTCGGCTGGCGCGTGCCGGGCTCCTTGGTCAACATGTGATCGTGATACAGACGAACGGTTTGGCTTCGCATCAGGCGGCCGGCGGTCTCGGCCAGGGCCGACTCGAAAATGATGCGCCGGTAGTGGGGATTCTCCTGCCAATTGCAGAAGTCCTCGACGAAGCGGCCGGGGTCGGTGGGGCTGCTCGCGACCTTGGCGCGGGGACTCAATTGCGCGAGATTCATGTCGATCCCGGCACGCAGCTCCTCGAGTTCACGCGCCGTGAACAGCTGCGGAATGCGCACGGCGCCGTCCCGCTGAAACTGCTCGATGAGATCCGCATCGATCATGCGGCGGCGCTCGCGGCCGCAACCGCGGCCGGTCGATTGCGCATGAGCGCATCCAGAATCTCCTCGAGGAGCGCGTGTCCGCGGTAGGCGAATCCGGTATAGACCTGAATGAGATCCGCGCCCGCGCGCAGTGTGGCCAATGCGTGATCGGCGCTCACGATGCCGCCTACGCCGACAATGGGAAAGCCCTGGCCCAGTTCAGCGCGCAATTGAGAGATCACGGCGAGCGCCCGGGAATGCAGCGGCGCTCCGCTTAAGCCCCCGCGCTGCCCGGCGGCCCAGTCGGCGCCGAGGGACGCAAGATTGGTTGAGGTATTCGTGGCGATGACTCCGTCGATGCCGAGCGAGCGCAGGTTGGCGGCCAGCGAGGAAACCTGGCCGGGGTCGAGGTCCGGCGACACCTTGACCAGCAGCGGAACGAATTTGCCGTGGCGCACCTTGAGATCGGCGCGTGCCCGAAGCAGCGATCCAATAATTCTCTCCAAGCCATCGCGATCTTGCAACTCGCGCAGCCGGGCCGTGTTCGGAGAGGATACGTTCACGGCGATGTAGTCGGCGTGCGGGTACACTTTGCGCAAGCACACCATATAGTCGTCCTCCGCATTCTCGATCGGCGTGTCGGCGTTCTTGCCGATGCTGACGCCGCGGATACCGCGGTAGCTGCTGCGCTCCAGGCGCGACACGAGGTGATCCACGCCCTTATTGTTGAATCCCATGCGATTCACCAGCGCCGCGGCCCCCGGGACACGAAACATGCGCGGTCGCGGATTGCCCGGCTGCGGACGAGGGGTCACGGTGCCCAATTCGATGTGGCTGAATCCCAGCGCGCCGAGCGCATCCAGATAATCGCCGTTCTTGTCGAAGCCGGCCGCGAGCCCGAGCGGATGAGCGAAACGCAGTCCAAGGCACGACCGCGACAAGCCGACCGGCGGTCCGGCGGCGGGCCAAAAGGGACGCAGCAATTGCAGGCCCGCGAGGCCCAGATCATGGGCGAGTTCAGGACCCAGGCGCGAGAGTATCGGCAGCGAGCCGCGAGCGATGAGCGGAATAAGTCCTCTCACCGCCGCACCGATGTGAACCGGCGTCGAGCGCTCATGCGGCCGAATCCGAATAAACCAGTATGTGCTGCATATCATCGCCCCAGGCAATGTCCCGGTCGGTCATGTTGCCATCTTGAGCGCGGCTGCGGCAAATGCGCTCGTCCCTCCGATGGGCCCGCCGAAGCGTGCCGCTTCAGGCCGCCGAGGCGCGCCGGCGCTGCGCGGAGGGGGCGGCGGGGTCGCACTTCGCGCGTTGCAAAGCGGTTTGCAGGTAGCGCCCGGTGTGCGAGGCGTCGTGCAGCGCGACCTGTTCCGGCGTGCCGGCCACGACGATGCGGCCTCCTCCGTCTCCGCCGTCGGGCCCCAAATCCACGACCCAATCCGCGGTTTTGATCACATCGAGATTGTGTTCGATCACGATCACCGTATTGCCTTCATCGCGCAGCCGATGCAATACCACGAGCAATTGCCCAATATCGGCGAAGTGCAGACCGGTGGTCGGCTCATCGAGTATATAAAGCGTGCGTCCGGTCGCGCGCTTGGCGAGTTCCTTGGCGAGCTTGACCCGCTGCGCTTCTCCGCCCGACAGGGTGGTCGCGCTCTGGCCCAACCGGACATACGAGAGTCCCACGTCGAGCAGAGTCTGCAGCTTCGGCTGCACGGTCGGTACCGAGGAGAAAAACGGCAGCGCATCCTCGACCGTCATGTCGAGGATTTCCTCGATGTTCTTACCCTTGAAACGAATTTCCAAGGTTTCGCGGTTATAGCGTTTGCCTCGGCACACATCGCAGGGCACGTACACATCCGCGAGAAAGTGCATCTCCACTTTGATGACGCCGTCGCCCTGGCAGGCCTCGCAACGTCCGCCTTTGACGTTGAAGCTGAAGCGACCGGCTTCGTAGCCGCGAGCCCGCGACTCCGGTACCTCGGCGAAAATCTCGCGAATGGGTGCGAACAGACCGGTATAGGTGGCCGGATTGGAGCGCGGCGTGCGGCCGATCGGGTTCTGATCGATTTCGATCACTCGATCGACGTACTCGAGGCCTTCGATGCGTTCGAAATGCGCGGAGCCGGGCGAGGCGCGGTTGAGCTGGGTCGCCACCGCGCGAAACAGCGTGTCGTTGACCAGGGTCGACTTGCCGGACCCCGACACGCCGGTGACGCAGGTCAACAGGCCGAGCGGGAATTCCGCCGTGACGTTCTTCAGGTTGTTGGCCGTGGCGCCGGTGACCCGCAACATGCGCCTCGGGTCGGGAGCATGCCGCGTCCGCGGCACCTCGATGCGGCGGCGGCCGCTCAAGAATTGTCCGGTGATCGATTCGGGATGGGCGGCGACCTCCGCGGCCGTGCCCTGCGCCACGATCGCGCCGCCGTGCACGCCGGCGCCGGGCCCCAAATCGACCACATGGTCGGCCTGCCGGATCGCCTCTTCGTCGTGTTCCACGACGATCACCGTGTTGCCGAGATCGCGCAGATTGACCAACGTGTCGAGCAGCCGCTGATTGTCGCGTTGGTGCAGACCGATGGAGGGCTCGTCGAGGATGTACATGACCCCGACCAGACCGGAGCCGATCTGGCTCGCGAGGCGGATGCGTTGCGCCTCGCCGCCCGACAACGTGTCGGCGCTGCGGTCAAGGGTCAAGTATCCCAGGCCGACATTGGCGAGAAATCCGAGCCTGCTGCCGATTTCCTTGACGATCTTCGCGGCTATCTCGCCGCGCCAGCCGAGCAGCTTCAATTGTGAGAAGAATTCGATGGCGCGTTTGACGGATAACGACGACACCTCGGGCGCACTGCGTCCGTCTATGAACACGTTTCTGGCGGAGCGGTTGAGCCTCGTGCCATGGCAATCGGGGCAGGCGCGCGAGGAACGGTACTTGGACAGCTCTTCGCGCACCGTGGCCGATTCGGTCTCCCGGTAGCGGCGTTCGAGGTTTCTGACGATGCCTTCGAACGTGTGTTTGCGCTTGACCGTGCCGCCTTTGCCGTCGAGATATTTGAACTCTATTTGTTCATCCCCGCTGCCGAACAGCACCAATTGCCTGATGTTCTGGGGCAGGGTCTCGAACGGCGCTTCGATGTCGAAATGAGTGTGCCGCGCCAACGATTGGATCAGCTGAAAATAGTAGGCATTGCGCCGATCCCAGCCGCGCACCGCGCCGCCGGCGAGCGACAGGTGCGGATTGGCGACGATCTTCTCCGGGTCGAAGAATTCCTGGGTGCCGAGCCCGTCGCAGCTCGGACAGGCGCCGATGGGGCTGTTGAACGAAAACAGGCGCGGCTCGAACTCGCTCAGCGAGTAATTGCAGATGGGGCAGGCGAACTTGTTGGAGAATACGAGTTCCGAGCGCTGCGGGTCATCCATGAAGGCGACTCGCGCCACTCCCGACCCGAGCCGCAAGGCGGTTTCAAACGACTCGGCCAGGCGCTGGCCGAGATCGGGACGTACCTTGAACCGATCGATGATCGCCTCGACCGTATGCTTGCGGCGCACATCGAGTGCCGGCGCTTGGTCCAACTCCACCACGGCGCCGTCAATTCGCGCCCGCACCAAGCCGCCCGCCTGCAACTCCTCGATGAGTTCCGTGTGCTCGCCCTTGCGCTCCGATATGGCGGGAGCGAGCAACATCATGGCGGTCCCCTCCGGATGCTGAAGCACGGCATCGACCATCTGGCTTACCGTCTGCGCGGCGAGGTCGATGCCGTGGTCGGGGCAGCGGGGCGTGCCGGCCCGCGCATACAAGAGCCGCAGGTAGTCGTACACCTCGGTGACCGTGCCAACCGTGGAGCGGGGATTGTGCGAGGCCGACTTCTGCTCGATGGAAATGGCCGGAGACAGGCCCTCGATGGTGTCGAGGTCCGGCTTCTCCATCATGGACAGGAATTGACGCGCGTAGGTCGACAGCGATTCCACGTAGCGGCGCTGCCCTTCCGCATAAATGGTGTCGAACGCCAGCGAAGACTTGCCGGACCCGGATAGACCGGTCAAAACGATCAGCCGATCGCGCGGCAGGTCGAGATCGATGTTCTTGAGGTTATGGGTCCGGGCACCCCGGATGCGGATATATTGCATGTAACCAATTACTATACGCCCGGCCACTAGGCGGGGCACACGGGGCCCCTCGCGGGCGCCGCAGCGGCCGAGTTTCTGCATGAGCACGGCGCAATTGCCGCCTCTTCGGGCCTGGCTGCGCGTGTACAATATGTGAGATCCACAATCTTCAGGGGCATGTCATGGCGCGCGGAGTCAATAAAGTCATTCTGGTCGGCAATTTGGGCGCTGACCCTGAAACCCGCTCCATGCCGAGCGGGATGACGGTCACCAACATCCGCATTGCCACCAGCGAATCCTGGAAGGACAAGGCCTCGGGCGCGCAGCAGGAGCGGACCGAATGGCACAGCATCGCGCTATTCGGCCGTTTGGGCGAGATCGCCGCCGAATACCTGCGCAAAGGCTCGCAGGTGTTCATCGAGGGTAAACTGCGCACCCGCAAGTGGCAGGATAAGCAAGGAAATGACCGGTACACCACCGAGATCATCGCCGACAACATGCAGATGCTGGGCGCGCGCGCGGGCGCCATGGGGGCCGGATCGGGTGCAGGCGGCGCGGAGCGAGGCGCGGGCGCGAGTGCGCCGCCGCGAGAGGATTACGACCAGTCGCCGGCACCGGCGGGTGGAAAAGAAGATTTCGACGACGATATTCCGTTCTGATCACTTCCGTACTGATCGCTGCAAAGCATCATTCGTCAGCGAGCGCCTGCCCCGGGAATAGCACGTCGGTGAAGCCGAACTGGGTCAAATCGCGAATGCGCCGCGGATACAAAATGCCGTCGAGGTGGTCCACCTCGTGCTGCACCACGCGGGCGTGAAAATCGCTCACGGTGCGGTCAAGGGGTTGGCCTGCGGCGTCGACGCCGGTGTAGCGCAAATGCCGATACCGGGGCACGAGCCCGCGCATTCCGGGTACCGACAGACATCCCTCCCAGCCTTCCTCCAGTTCCTCGCCGAGGGGCGTGAGCTGCGGGTTGATGAGTACGGTGAAGGGGAGGGGAGCCGCCTCCGGATAGCGTGGGTTGGCCTCGAGCCCGAAAATCACCACCCGCAGGCCCACGCCGATTTGCGGTGCCGCAAGGCCGGCCCCATCGAGATCGCGCATGGTGTCCCGCATGTCCAGAAGCAGCTGTTCCAGCTCGGGAGTACCGACGGTGGGTACCGGCAGGGCGACGGCGAGCAGGCGCGGATCGCCCATCTTGAGTACTTCGCGTATTGCCATGGTTCCTAGTATCTTAGCGGCCTTTTCCGTGTGAGCCTACGGCGAAACTATGTCCGGCCTTGTTTACATAAAGACCTTCGGCTGCCAAATGAACGAGTACGATTCCAGCAAGATGCAGGATGTGCTCGAAGCCGCCAACGGAATGACCCGCACCGAAGACCCGGCACAGGCCGACCTGCTGCTGGTCAATACCTGCTCGGTGCGTGAAAAGGCGCAGGAAAAAGTGTTTTCCCTGTTGGGCGAATGGCGGCTGCACAAGCAACAGCGGCCGCACGTGGTGATCGGCGTCGGCGGCTGCGTCGCCAGTCAAGAGGGCGAGGGCATCACGGCGCGCGCGCCGTTCGTCGATTTGGTGTTCGGCCCGCAGACGTTGCACCGCCTGCCCGAGATGCTCCAGGATCTTAAGCAATCGGGACGCGCGCAAATCGACGTCAGCTTCCCGGAAATCGAAAAATTCGATCGTCTGCCCGAGGCCCGTGCGGCAGGCGCCGCGGCGCTCGTGTCCATCATGGAAGGCTGCAGCAAGTACTGCACCTTCTGTGTCGTGCCGTACACGCGCGGCGAGGAAATCAGCCGCCCGTTCGCGCAGGTGCTGCGCGAGGTCGAGACGCTCTCAAAGCAGGGCGTGCGCGAAGTGACTCTGCTCGGGCAAAACGTCAACGCCTATGCGGGTCCGATGGAAGACGGCAGGCTCGCGGATTTGGCCACGCTGATTCACTTCATCGCGGCCGTGCCGGGCGTGGAGCGCATCCGTTTCACCACGTCGCACCCGCTCGACTTCAACGACAGTCTGATCGAGGCCTACGCGAACGTTGCGAAGCTGAACAACTTCCTGCACTTGCCGGTGCAGAGCGGGTCGGACCGGATCCTGGCGGCGATGAAGCGCGGCCACACGGTGCTCGAGTACAAGCAGAAACTGCGCAAACTGCGCGCGGTGCGCCCCGACATCTGCATTTCCACCGACATCATCGTCGGCTTTCCCGGCGAGAGCGACCAGGATTTCGCCGCCACGTTGAATCTGGTGGAAGAGGCAGGATTCGATCAGTCCTTCAGTTTCATCTATAGCCGCCGCCCCGGGACGCCGGCGGCCGCGCTGCCCGATGAGGTGCCGCACGCGGTCAAGCAGCAGCGGCTCGAGATGCTGCAGCAGCGCCTCAACGCTCAAGCGAGGGCCATTTCCGAGCGCATGGTCGGAAGCCGGCAGCGGGTGCTCATCGAGCGTCCGGCCAAGCGAAATCCGCGGCAGCTCGCAGGCCGAACCGACAACAATCGCTGGGTCAATTTCGACGGCCCGGTGCGCGATCCGATGAGGCTCATCAATCATTTTGCGGACCTCATCATCACCGAGGCCATGCCCAATTCGCTGCGTGGACATCTTGTGGCAGAAAACCCGCCGTGAGTTCCGTGCCCATGTCGAGGGATCTGGTGCTCGCGCCGGCCGACAACATGCGGCTGTCCGAGCTGTGCGGTCCGCTCGATGAACATCTGCATCAGATCGAGGCCCGGCTCGGTGTCGAGGTGAGACGGCGTGGCAATCGATTTCAAATCATCGGACCGCCGGCCGCGATCGGGCGCGCCGAAGCGGTGTTGCAGGACCTGTATGCCCGCGCACAGCGCGAGCCCGTGGATTCCGAGCGCGTGCACATCGCGCTCCAGGAATTGGACATGGACGGCAACGATGCCGAGGCCGACGCGGGCGAGCCGGCCGAAGAGCTCAAAGTGCGGACCTCGCGCGGCGCGGTGCGCGCGCGCGGAGCCAACCAGACCGAGTATTTGAACTATATACGCATGCACGATCTGACGTTCGGGATCGGCCCGGCGGGCACCGGCAAGACCTATCTCGCGGTGGCGTGCGCGGTCGAGGCGCTGCAATCGGAAAGGGTGCGGCGCATCGTGCTGGTGCGCCCGGCGGTCGAGGCCGGCGAAAGGTTGGGATTTCTGCCGGGCGATTTGTCGCAGAAGGTCGACCCGTACCTGCGGCCTATGTACGACGCGTTGTACGAAATGCTGGGTTTCGAACGGGTCGCGAAATCGATCGAGCGCAACGTGATCGAGGTGGCGCCGCTCGCATTCATGCGCGGCCGTTCGCTCAACGATTCGTTCGTCATTCTCGACGAGGCGCAAAACACCACCAATGAACAGATGAAGATGTTCCTCACGCGCATCGGTTTCGGGTCCAAGGCGGTGGTGACCGGCGACATTACGCAAGTCGATTTGCCGAATTCCAAACAATCCGGACTGCGCACCGTCATCGACATCTTGCGCGGCGTACGCGGCATCGCATTCACGATGTTCAGCTCACGGGATGTGGTTCGCCATCCGCTGGTGCAGAGAATCGTCCAGGCCTACGAAGCCAAGAACCCCGACGACGGCTCCTGATTCCGTGCCCGGACCGCTCGAACTCGATGTCAACTACGCGGCGCGGCGTCCGTGGGTACCGCGGCACGCGCAATTTGCCGCCTGGGCGAGTGCGGCGCTGTCGGGCGCGGCGCCGCGCCGAGCGGCGCACGCCGCCACACGCAGCTCCCTGTCCATCCTGGTGGTCGGCGCGGCGCGCAGCCGCAGCCTGAATTTCCGCTACCGGAACCGCAATCGGCCGACCAATGTGTTGTCCTTCAAGGGCGCCGGGATGGACCCGGACGGCAGGCACTTTTTGGGCGAGCTGGTGCTTTGCGCGCCGGTGGTGGCGCATGAAGCCAAAGCTCAAGGTAAAGCCGCCGCGGCGCACTGGGCGCACATGACGGTCCATGGGGTCCTGCACCTCATGGGCTTCGACCATGAACGGCGTGCCGAGGCCAAAAAGATGGAGGTAAGGGAGATTCAAATCCTTGATCGGCTTGGCTTTTTGGATCCGTATGCCTGATCGGGTATCCTGATCGCCCATGTCCGAACCGCCCCATGGCAACACCGGCCGCTGGTTAAGGCGCATTACGCAGTCGATGTCGGGCGAGCCGCGCGATCTTGCGGAACTCATCGAGGATCTGCGCGAGGCGAGCGAACGCGGTCTGTTCAACGGCGACGCGCTCGTGATGATCGAAGGCGTGTTGGCGGTCGCGGACATGCAGGTCCGCGACATCATGGTGCCGCGTTCGCAAATGGTGTTCGTCGAGCGCGACGAGTCGTCGGACAAACTGGTCGAATTGGCGGTGGAGTCGGGGCACTCGCGCTTCCCGGTCATCGGCGAAGATCGCGATCAGATCCTCGGAATATTGCTGGCGAAGGATTTGCTGCGGTTGCAGACCGCGGGCGAAGAGCCGTTCGAAATCCGAGAATACATGCGCCCGGTGGTGTTCGTGCCCGAAAGCAAGCGGCTCAATGTGCTCCTCAAGGAGTTTCGCCTGAGCCACAACCACATCGCGATGGTGGTCGATGAATACGGCGGCGTGTGCGGTTTGGTGACGATCGAGGACGTGATAGAGCAAATCGTTGGGGAGATCGACGACGAACACGACGTCGAGGACGATCAGGCGATTCGCGGCGAAGGCGAGCGCGAATTCAACGTGCGCGCGCTCACGCCGATCGACGATTTCAACGACTACTTCGGCACGGCGTTTTCCGACGAGGAATACGCCACCATCGGCGGCCTGTTGATGCAGGAGTTCGGGCGCCTGCCGCGCCGCGGCGAGACCATCCAAATCGGCAAATTGGAATTCCGGATCCTGCGCGCCGATCGGCGCCGGATCGATCTGGTGCGAGTGATCACGCCCGCCGCCACCGCGCCGCCCGGCGCCGGCAAGGCGAGCCAACCCTGACCCGGGGACGGTGCGCCGCGCGGGTCGGCATCGCCAATGAGATTCCATTGATCGGGGAGTGGGCTCCCGACGCGCAGCAGATTGCAGCGAACGGCGGATCCTAAGCGAGCCATCGCTACCAGGGAATCACCGCCGCGACAGGAAACGCCGTTCGGTGATGGCCGCGGCGATTTCGGCGCCGGCAGTAATGGGACGTGGGCACGACAGCGCTTACAGGTCGCGGATCGCCAAGCGATCGATCATGGCGCGGTAATGCTCGAGCTCCGGGGTCGAAAGTCCCGCGACTTTTCCTTGGTCGTCCCAACGGCGCAAACGCACCGCTTCTTTGTGAAAGCGCTCGCCCTCGAAGCGCGCCGTCTCCGGCGCGGACATGGGGCCACCCTGCAATTTCAGGGTCGCCACGGAAGCCTCGCTCAGCTTGGCGAAATACCCTCCCTCCGTCGCGCACAGATAGCGCTTGGCGGGAACGTGCAGGCGAACCGGCTCGAACACTTCCGGCGCAAAGCGTCGTGCAAGCCAACGGCTGCCGACAAGTTCATGGCAGGCGTCCGTGGTCCAGTCCGTGATGTCCTCGGGGACATCGTCGATCAGATGACCAATGTCGTGCAACAGCGCGGCGACGACCAACGCGGGCGACGCGGCTTCGGTTTGGGCGAAGTAGGCGGCCTGCAGGGCGTGTTCGCTCATGGACACGTTCTCGCCGAAATAGGCTCCCGAGCCATGATCGCGGAAAATGGCGAATATCTCCTCGGCGGTCGTCATCGCCGCTCCCCGTCGAGGGACCGGCGCAGCACCGCCGTGGCGCCATAGACGCTGTCGCGCGTGAGGTAGCAGCCGCGCAGATGGCGGGCATGCTTCGCCGAGGAGTATGCGGTGCGGCCATGCAGAATCCGCTGATTGTCGAATACCACGAGATCGCCGTCGGCGAGCTTGAACTTGAGCTGATATTGCGGATCACGCAGCAGCATGGCGAAGCGCCGATAGGCCGCGTAGAACGCCGCGCCATCGCGCGAAGACAGATGCAGCGGCGCGATCGAGCGGCTGTTGTAGTGAACGGCGCGCACCTCGCCGCGGCAAGACAGCTGGATCAAAGGTCGCTCCGAGTAGAGGTCGGCATCCCTCGAGCGGTATTGAAACGGCACCGGAGTCTGCGTCAAGAGCGCGAACGCCTCGGGATCGGTGCTGCGCAGATGATCGGCGAGCGCATACCCGTCGGCGAACAGGCTGTCGCCGCCGTCGGGGGAGGAGCGCAGCGCATGCAGCGCCTGAAATCCCGGGACCGGATCACGATACGGGTTGTCGGTGTGCAGGCCGAGACCCAAATCCGAATAGGCGAGATTCTCGGGCTGCGGCACGGAACGTACGTCGAACACCAGCCCGTAGTTGGTCTCCAGCACACGCGCCACCGGCTGCACGGCCTCGAGAATGGCCGCATCGTTCGAGGGAACCCCGCCGAGGAACGCGACTCCCTCCTGCAGCAGCCGCGTGAGCCAGGCCAGACGCCGGCGCCGGTCGCCGTTAAATTCGCCGAACGACGCACGCGCAAAATCCCGCGACGCATCGAGTGAAGCGCCCCGCAACCATCGCCGAGCACTATATTCGGGACGCTGTTCGCCGGCGCCGCATGCCTGCGAAGCCAACCAGTCGAGGCGGAACGAGGCCGGTCGCGGCTCACTCTCCCATTCAACGCACAGCGAGTCGCCGCGCACCGCCGCCGCTCGAATCCGCGGCCGTTCGGGCAGATCAGCCACATCGATCAGCCGCTGGCCGCTGTGCGGGTCGCGATCCTCGGGCAGGTTGTCGCGCAACCACAGGCTCGCGAATTCGGCCACTGCGCCGTTGGCCCACTCGACGGTGAGCGCTTCGGGCTTCGCCGTGAGTTGCTTTATCGCGCCGTGCCCGCTCAAGCGGCTTTTCCTTTCGTTGCGGGCGAGTGTGCGGAAGCTCTTGCGCCCAGGAAAAACAGGCACGCGGCGCCGAGCGCCGCCAATCCGCTCACCGCCGCCAGCGCGATGAAAACCCCGTGCCAGCCGAAGGCCACGGAAACCCTCGCGACGCTGTCGCCCGCGACCACCGCGCCCAAATAGCCGATCCCGTCGATGATTCCCGACGACATGGCGGAGGCTTGCTTGCCGCCGAAGTCCATGGCAAACGCGCCGCCAAGATAGGAATAAGGACCGAGCAGGCAAAAGGCGATGATTCCGATCATCAACAGGGGAAGCGGCGCAGCCGATGGGCTCGGCCGCATGGGCATCAGCAACAACAGCGCCGCGGCCGTGGCGGCAAGACCCAGAAACAGCAGCAGCGACCGTCCGTTGACGCCAAGCCGATCGCTCAGCCAACCGGTGACCACCACGGATACGGCGCCGACCCCGGGAAAGACCGCACTCATGCCCGCCGCATTGCCCATGGTGTAGCCCAAGTAGTCCCGCAGATAGACCGGAGTCCAGGTGTTGAAGGTCTCGCGAATTATGGTGCAACCGAGCGACAGCAGGCAAACGAGCAGAAACGCCTTGCTGCGCAACAGCGGCAGCAGCAGAGCGCTGATGCCCTGCGGCCGGGACTCGGACGCGGCAAACAGATTGAGCGGATTCGGCTTTGCTTCATCGTGCCCGGTCTCGGCGCGCGATTCGCGCAGAAAGAGCAGATTGGCGAGGTACAGTATGCCGGCCACCGCGGCGGCGAAGTAAAACAGCGCCTGCCATCCAAAGCCATGTTCGATGAGCGCTCCCATGCACTGCCGCGCAGCGGCATCGCCCAAGAGATAGCTGATGCTCAAGATCCCCATGATCAGACCGTAAGAGGAATAGTCGAACCACTTCGAGGAGACTTTGATCAGGCCCGCCCACGCGATCGATTGGGTCAGGCGGTTGCCGATCCACGCGATCGTGAATACCGGAATGCTGCCCCCGGCCGCGAACAGCAGCGTGAAGGCGGTTGCGCCGCCCAGTCCGATCAGAAAGCTGATGCGGCCGCCCCAGTAGTCGCCCAGGCCGCCGAGAAACATCTTGCCGAGGGCGTAGGCGAGCACGCCCAGCGAGGTCATCGTGCCCATGCGCACGATGGCTTCGCCGTGGCTCACACCGTGCCTGCCCAGTTGCTCGATGATGAGCGGGGTGCTGACGGATAGGTCGGCCCGGCAGAAATACAAGGCGGCATAACCGCCAAACAGCAGCGTGGTGATACCGACCTGACCGGCGCGCAACGAACGCATGCGCAATCCTCGAAACGAAGCGGATGCACGCCCCGAAAGCCATCATGCCACGAACGCGACCCGCCGAGCCGCGAGCCGTCGACCAGCGCCGGCGGCGCGCGGTGCAATTGACGGGCAATACCAGCGCGGCTAGGCTGAAACGGCGATAAGATGACATCCGTGAACGCCATCAAGAGATTGCCGACGTTGTACATTCCGCATGGTGGCGGGCCGTGCTTCTTCATGGACCCCCCGGCCAACGATCCGCACATGTGGGATGGATTGGCGGCGTACCTACGGGGCATCGAGGGCAGCTTGAGCATGCGGCCCAAGGCGGTTCTGGTCATTTCCGGGCACTGGGAGACGCCGCAGCCGACGGTCAACATCGCGGAAAGACCCAAACTGCTGTTCGATTATTACGGATTTCCGGAGCACACCTATCGCCTGAAATATCCGGTCGCCGGCGCTCCGAATTTGGAGCCGCGCGTGCGCTCGTTGCTGGCGGATGCCGGATTCCAGCTGGGCGTGGAGTCGAAGCGCGGCTTGGATCACGGGGTCTTCGTGCCGTTCCTGTTGATCTTCCCGCGCGCCGATGTGCCCATCATGCAGCTGTCGCTGCTGCAGAGTCTCGACCCCGCGGCGCATCTTGCGATGGGGCGCGCGCTGGCGCCGCTTCGTGAGCGGGGCATTCTCATTGTCGGCAGCGGTATGAGCTATCACAATTTGGCCGCGATGTTTTCCGGTCGCGGTGCCGAAGCGGCTGCCGCATTCGATGCGTGGCTTCAGGAAGCGGTACAGGACCCCAAGACTCGCGATGCAAAATTGGCCGCGTGGCGCAGCGCACCCGGAGGCCGGGAATCGCATCCGCGAGAGGAGCATTTGATTCCGCTCATGGTTGCCGCCGGTGCCGCCGACGGCGATCCGGGGGTCCACAGCTTTGGCGAGTCGATCGCCGGAAAGGCCAGTTCGGGTTTTCAATTTGGCTAGCGGCGATTGGCGCAAGTTACGGCAATGAAAAGATTCGCTTTGGCCGGCGCGGTGTTGATGTTGGCGCCTTGGGCCGTGGCAGAGGAGGCGGGTTTCGGCCCCGAAGCGGCCGCGCGCAGCGTCGTGATCCGCGCCCAATCGCTCATCGACGGGGTCAGCGGCGCACCGCGTTCGCACGTGGACATCCTGATTCGCGGCAACCGGATCGTCGAGTTTGCCCCGGTGATCGACGGTCCGATCGAGGCACGCAAAGCGGCTCGCGAACAGCTGGATCATGGCGCCGATTTGATCAAGGTCTACATGACACATCGCTCGTGGCTCGATGCCCAAGGAAATCTGATATCGCAACCGACGCTCACCCTCGAGGAACTCAAGGCCATCGTCGAGGAGACTCATGGTTGGGGAAAGAAAGTCGCCTGCCATGCCTACAACGGCCAGGGCCTGCAGCGCGCGTTGGATGGCGGGTGCGATTCCATCGAACACGGTCTTGAAATCAGCGATGCGCAAATCGCGCAAATGGTGAAGCAGGGCACGTGGTATGTGCCTACTTTGCAGGTCTATTACACGGACTGGGATCCGGAGAACACGGACTCCGGAAAACGCGATCGCAAGCGCGTGGCCGTGCACGGCGTATCGTTCACCAAGGCACTGCGGGCAGGCGTCAAAATCGCGTTCGGGACCGATGTCGGCGGCTTTGCCTGGTCCCAGCCGATCGCTGCGGAATTCGCGCGCGAGATTGAATTCGGCATGACGCCGATGCAGGCGATCCAATCCGCCACATCGCGCGCGGCGGAGTTGCTCGGGCAGCAGGGCGCCTTGGGCGTGGTCGCGCCGGGGGCCTTTGCCGATTTGATCGCGGTCGCGGGCAATCCGCTTGCCGATGTGAACGTGCTCAAGAGCGTGCAATTCGTCATGAAGGACGGAGCCGTATTCAAGTCACCGGCGAACGCTGCGCCCGCCCCCTAAGCGCTGCGGTTGCCGGTCCCTTCATGCCCTCAAAGCTGAGTCCCAATTCGGAACCCGCCTCATCGACGGCTGCCGCCGACGCGATGGCGCCCGACATACCCACCGAGCGGCTGAATACCAAGGCGGCCGGGATCATCGGCCTGGCGGTGATGTGCAGTCGATTGCTCGGCCTGGCGCGAGAGCAAATTTGCGCGGCATTATTCGGCGGCGGCGGCGCGATGGACGCGTTTACCGCGGCGTTTCGCATTCCGAATCTGCTGCGCGACCTGTTCGCGGAGGGTGCGCTGTCGACCGCCTTCGTCACCACCTTCAGCAAGACCATCGCGCGCGACGGCGACGGCGCGGCGTGGCGGCTGGCGAACAAGGTGGCCACGCTGACGGTGCTGGCGCTGGGCGCCATATGCATCGCCGGCATGGTGTTCTCGAGCCAGCTGGTGAGCGCGCTCGCTCCGGGGTTCAATCCGCTCAAGGCGGCCTTGACCGCCGAGCTCACGCGCATCATGTTCCCGTTCATCCTGCTGGTGTCGCTGGCCGCATTGGTGATGGGGATGCTCAATGCGAAGAGTGTGTTCGGCAGGCCGGCCATGGCCTCGAGTTTTTTCAATCTGGGATCCATCGTCGGCGGCGTGGCTCTGGGGGCGTGGATCGACCCTCAGTTCGGGCCGCGCGCCCTGATCGGTCTTTCCATAGGAACACTGTTCGGCGGCGCTCTGCAGTTTGCGGTGCAGCTGCCGCCGCTGGCGGGTCTCGGTTATCGCTACCGGCCGGATTTTCACTGGCGCGACCCGGGCGTTGCGGCAATTCTGGCTCTCATGGGGCCGTCGGTCATCGCCGCGAGCACCACCCAGTTCAACGTGCTGATCAACTCGATGTTCGCCTCGACCTTGGGCGACGGGACGATATTCTGGCTGGCGATCGCCTTCAGATTGATGCAACTGCCGCTCGGGCTCTTCGGGGTGGCGCTCGGCACCGTCACCTTGCCGCTGCTGTCGCGATTGGTGGTGGCGGGGCACATGGACGCCTTTCGCGGCGAACTTTCGCGCGCGATGAGGCTGATGTTCCTGTTGACCATCCCCTCCACCATCGGTCTCATGATGCTCGCCGAACCGATCATCTCGGTGTTGTACCAGCATGGCAAATTCGACGCCTACGAGGCGGCCGAAGCGGCCGGCGCGCTGCGTTTCTATGCGATTGGCCTCGCCGGATACGCGGCCCTCAAGGTGCTGGTGAACGCCTTCTACGCGCTCGATCGGCGCAAGACTCCCATGCTGGTGAGTTTCCTCGCGATGGGGCTCAATCTGCTGTTCAATTGGATATTCACCTTTCGCCTGGGTTGGGGTCATCGCGGACTCGCGTTCTCCACCGGCTGCGTGGCGACGTGCAATTTTCTGCTGCTGTACGTGTTGATGCGCCGGCGCTTGGGGGGGCTCGAGTCGCGGCGTATGCTCGCGAGTCTCGGTAAGATCGCCGTGGCCGGCGCGGCGCTGTGCGCGGTGTGCGCCGCCTCGTCCCATTGGCTGTTGGCCGATTGGGCCACGCAGGCCTTATGGAGCAAAGCGGCCGCGCTGTTCGGCACCGTGATCGCCGGTATGCTGGTCTTTGCCGGATGCGGAGCCTTGCTTAAGATCGAGGAACTCACCGACGTGGCGGCGGGGATCAGGAGGCGGCTCGCGCGCGCTCGCTGAACACCGGAGGTCGCATGCGGATCATGGAGGGTGGCTGCCTGTGCGGAGCCATTCGTTATCGAATCACCGGCACACCGCTGTCGTCGGTCATTTGCCATTGCAAGAGCTGCCGCCGCGCGAGCGGCGCGCCCACGGTGGCGTGGTTGACCGTCGATCGCGAGCGCTTCGAAGTGCTGAGCGGCAGCGTGCGCGCCTTTCAGTCCTCGCCCGGCGTCATTCGCCGGTTTTGCGCCGACTGCGGCAGCGCGCTCACTTACGAAAATTCAAAGAGCTCGGCCACCATCGACGTGACCACCGCATCGCTCGATGATCCCGGCGCCTTCCCGCCGACCGCGGAAGTGTGGCTGGACCACAGGATATCCTGGCAGGCCGCCGGTGCGAATTTGGGCCAGCATCGACAAGGATCGTAGCGAGGATCGAATACTCAGGCAGGCCCCGGGCCGCTGGCCGGCTTCCCACCCTGTGCGGCGGCGCGGCGTTGCCTGATGGCGCTCGCGCCGGTCAGCAACGTGGCTGCGATACACAGATAGGCAAACCAATCGCCGTACGTCACGTACACCGTCTCGCCGCCCGACATGCGCGGCGCGCTCACCACCATGCCGTCCGCTGCGCGCGGCTCCCGGTACGGATCGTTCGCGTAGGTTTTTCGCAGGAGGCGGCCGTTCGGATCGATGAGCGCCGAAACGCCGGAATTCACCGCGCGCACCATGGCGGCGCGCAGTTCAACGGTGGCGAACACCGCCAAGGCGAGATGTTCCCACGGTTCGGTTCGCGCGCCGTACCATGAATCAACGGTCATGTTCACGATCAGGTTGGGATGCAGTGCGCCCACCTGGCGCAGGTACCCCGCCAAAATATCTTCATAGCAAATCACCGGTCCGAAGGCCCAGTCCCGTCCCTGCGCATCGCGCAGCGACAGCAGTGCCGGAGCCGCGCCCGGCGTGAAGCGTCCGGCGGCCGCCGGCATCAGATTCCTCAGCCACGGAAAGTACTCGATACCGGGCATGTATTCGCCGAACGCCAGAAGCCGCACTTTGTCGTAACGTCCCGCGACCCTGCCTTGGGCGTCGAGCAGAAGCGCCGAGTTGTATGCGGCATCGTGCGACGAGTCATAGGTATCGGCACCGATGACCACCGGCGTCTCGATGCCGCGCCGGATCATGGCCATCGAATCGGAGGCGTAGTCGGCATTGAAATCGCGCGGCAGCGCCGCCGGGTAGCTGCCCTCGCTCCACACCACCACCTCTGCTCCTTCGCGCCCGAGCCGCCGCGTCTGCTCCTGCAGGGCGGCCAATTGCCGCACCGCCTCGTCGCGGGAGAATTCCCCATCGATCGTATAGGGAAAATTCGGCTGCACCAATCCGATCTTGAGCTGCGGCGCGCGGGCGATCAGCTCATCGATCTGCCGCATGCGCACCGCTCCGAAAATCAAGGCCGCCGCAAGCACTGCGGCCGCCGAAATGAGCGGCAAGCGTGCGCGGCGCGGGCTTTCCCAGGCATCGTAAAGGGCGCCATTGACCGTCATCAGCAGCGCGGTCACTCCCAGCGGTCCGGTGAGCTCGCTGATCTGGATGACGATCGGATGCCAGGCCTGGGTGATCCACTGGCCGCAAGGAAACAACTGCGGAATCACGAATTCGCACCCGGTCATGACCATCGGTGCGAGCAGGGTCATTGGTACCCGCAGCCGTCGACGAATGCCGCAGACCACGCCGGTGAAGAGCACGAAAATCAGCGCGCGGGCGGCGCAGAACAAGATGAATACCAACACCGCCGCGAACCACGGGAAATCGGCGAAACGCTGCATGACCTCGATCAGCCAATAAAAGCCGCCCGCGGTCTCGACCACGCCTGCCCACCAGCCGAGAAACAGCGCCCGCCGCATCGTCGGCGCTCGATCGACGGCGAGCAGCATGGGAAGCGCGGCGATCCACGCCAAAGCGGAAAGGTCGAGGGGTGTGCAGGCGAGAAACCACAGGCAGCCGCTGACGGTGACCAGCCCGAAGCCCGCGTAAAAATTGGATGCGCGCATGATGGGCCGCAAGCTTACCGGCAAATCAGCGGCAGTTCGCGGCTACTCTGCATCTTAAGGTATTCTGGCGCACAACCATGCAAGAACGATACGACCCCGCCGCCATCGAGGCGCAGGCACAGCACTATTGGGACGAGCATCGCTGCTTCGAGGCCAAGGAAGACCTGACCCGCGAGAAATATTATTGCCTGTCCATGTTTCCCTATCCGAGCGGCCGCTTGCACATGGGGCATGTGCGCAATTACACCATCGGCGATGTACTGGCGCGCTTCATGCGCATGAACGGCAGGAATGTCCTGCAACCCATGGGGTGGGACGCCTTCGGCTTGCCGGCGGAGAACGCGGCCATGGCCAACGGCGTGCCGCCGGCGAAATGGACCTTCGACAACATCGCCTGCATGAAAAAGCAGCTCAAATCGTTAGGGTTCGCCCTGGATTGGAGCCGCGAATTGACCACTTGCCGCCCTGAGTACTACCGCTGGAATCAGTGGCTGTTCCTGCGGATGCTGGAAAGCGGCATCGCCTACCAAAAGACCGGTGTGGTGAATTGGGACCCTGTCGATAAAACGGTGCTGGCGAACGAGCAGGTGATCGACGGGCGCGGCTGGCGCACGGGAGCGTCGGTGGAAAGGCGCGAAATCCCGATGTACTACCTCAAGATCACGGCCTACGCCGACGATCTGCTCGGCGCACTCCGCGGCATGCAGGGCTGGCCGGAACGCGTGCGCGCCATGCAGGCCAATTGGATCGGCAGGAGTGAAGGCGTGCGCATCGGATTTCCGTATGAACTCGACGGCGCGCCGGGCGTGCTGCAGGCGTTTACGACGCGAGCGGACACCGTCATGGGCGTGACCTTTTGCGCCGTGGCCGCGGAACACCCCTTGGCCGCGCATGCGGCGATGAGGGATGCGCGGCTCGCCGCGTTCATCGAGGAATGCAAGCGGGGCCCGGCCATCGAAGCGGAACTCGCCACGCAGGAGAAGAAGGGCGTCGCGACCGGTCTCACCGTGCGTCACCCGCTCACCGGCGCGGCAGTGCCGGTGTGGGTGGGTAACTACGTGCTCATGAGCTATGGCGAGGGCGCGGTCATGGGAGTCCCGGCGCACGATGAACGTGACTTCGAATTCGCAAAGAAGTATCGCCTGCCGATACGGCCCGTCATCGAGGTTGCGGGCCGAACCTATTCCCAGGATGCCTGGGCTCCGTGGTACAGCGAGCACGGCCGCTGCGTGAATTCAGGTAAATACGACGGATTGGATTTTCTAGCCGCCACCGACGCGGTGGCGGCCGACCTCGATCGCCTGAGCCTGGGCGGGAAGCAAACCACCTGGCGGCTTCGCGATTGGGGGATCTCGCGGCAGCGCTATTGGGGCTGCCCCATCCCGGTGATTCACTGTGCGGACTGCGGCACGGTGCCGGTGCCGGATGAACAGTTGCCGGTGCTACTGCCGGAGAATCTCGTGCCTGACGGCAGCGGCAATCCGCTGGCGAAGGATGCCGCATTTCTCGCCTGCACCTGCCCCCGCTGCGGGGCGGCCGCGCGCCGCGAGACCGATACCATGGACACCTTCGTGGACTCGTCCTGGTACTTCCTGCGCTTTGCGTGCAGCGACAACGGCCGGGCAATGCTCGATGCGCGGGTGCACTATTGGCTGCCGGTCGATCAGTACATCGGCGGCATCGAACACGCGATCCTGCATTTGCTGTACGCGCGCTTTTGGACGCGCGTGGTCCATGAACTCGGGGCGGTGACATTCAAAGAACCCTTCGCCAACCTGTTCACGCAAGGCATGGTCTTGAACGAAGTGTTCTTCCGCAAATCCGAGTCCGGCCGCATCGAGTACTTCAATCCTGCCGAGATCGAGATCAAGACCGACAAAAACGATCAACGCCGCATGGCGGTGCTGCGCGCAGATGGGCGCGAGGTCGAATCGGGCGGCGTGGTCACCATGTCGAAATCGAAGAATAACGGCGTCGACCCGCAGGCTCTGGTGGATGAGTTCGGCGCCGACACCGCGCGATTGTTCACGATGTTCGCGGCGCCGCCGGAGCAAACGCTGGAATGGTCGGACGAGGGCGTGCAGGGCGCTTACCGCTTCATCAAGCGCCTGTGGAGGGCCGTTCACGAGCATGTCGCGGGGGGCACGTCCGCGCCGCTCGACAAGACAGCATTGAACGAGGGGCAGCGCGCCATCAGGCGCCAAGCGCACCAGACCCTGGCCAAGGTCACCGACGACATCGGCCGCCGCCGGACGTTCAACACCGCAATCGCGGCGGTCATGGAGCTTCTGAACAGCTTGGTCAAATTTCCGCAAGCTACGCCTTTGGACCGCAGCGTGATGCACGAGGCATTGGAAATCGCCGTGCTCACGCTCTCGCCCATCATCCCGCACGGCACCCATGTGATGTGGAGCGCATTGGGCCACAGCCGGGCATTGATCGATGAGCCGTGGACGGCGGTCGACGCCGATGCGCTGGAACAAGCGACGGCCCAAATCGTCGTGCAAGTGAACGGCAAACTGCGCGCCCGGATCACGGTGCCGGTGGCGGCGGGCGAGGAGGTATTGCGCGAGGCGGCGTTGGCCGACCCCCATGTGCGCAAGTTCGTCGGCAGCGCCGCCATCCGCAAGGTGATCGTGGTGCGCGGCAAGCTCGTCAATGTGGTCGTGTAGGATGGCGCGATGATGCGTCTTCGAATACGGGGTGGCGCGGCACTCGCGGCAGCCGCGATGTTTGGACTTTGCGCCTGCGGGTTTCGCCTCGCGGGCAGCGAACCGCTGCCTGCGATACTCGCCCGACCCTATCTGTCGGTCAGAGATCCGTATACCGAATTCGCGCGCGAGTTCGAGCATCAGTTGAAAAGCTCCGGCGCGCTGGTGCAAAGCGTACGTCGGGATTCCACCGCAACCATCGATGTGACCAAGGACTTGGTCGAACAGCGAACTCTGGCGGTATCGACGCGCAACATTCCCACCGATTATGAACTCATTTATACGGTGACCTTCTCGGTGCAAGGCGCGGACAAGGAGTTGCTTGCGCCGCAGACCATCAGCGTGTCGAAGGACTACAGCTTCCAAGAAAATGAACTGCTCGCCACGCAGCACGAGGCGGATATTTTGCGCGAGCAAATGGCGCGCGACCTGGTGTCGATCGCGATGCGCAGGCTGGCGCGTTTGAAATAGCGCCGGTGCTGCGGAGAATTGCGTGCTGTTGGTCAACTCCATCGATCGCCTCGGATTGGGGGTGCTTTTGGATCGCTACGGATTGCAATTGATCCTGGTGGCGCCCGAGCAAGTCATCCCGGGCTCGTATTGGGGAGAGCGCGAGGCCGGCTTGATCGGGGCGAAGATTTACGCTCGCCTCGACACGCCGCTGCATTCCGTGTTGCACGAGAGCGCGCACTTCATCTGCATGACCCCCGAGCGGCGCTCCGGGCTCGATACCGATGCGGGCGGCGATGATGCGGAGGAAGGCGCCGTGTGCTATCTGCAGATTCTGCTCGCCCGATTGCTGCCGAATGTCGGCGAGGAGCGGGTGTGCCGAGATATGGATGATTGGGGCTACAGCTTTCGCTTGGGAAGCGCGGCGACGTGGTTTGCCGAGGACGCCGAGGATGCGCAGCTTTGGCTCAACCGACACGGCTTGATCGACCGGAACAACCGAGTCACCTTTGCCTGCAGACAGTAGGAATTCCATGTCGCGGCGTGCTGCGCTCGCGAGTCTGGTCGCGCTCATGGGGGCGGCCTGTACCCAGGTCGAGTTCCTCGCCGCGAATGTCCCAGCTACGTTCGGTTCCTATAAGCGCAAAGCGAACATCGCCTATGGCAACGATCCGCAACATCGTCTGGACCTGTACATACCCGGCGGCCTGCCTGGCGCGGCGCCGCCGCCGCTGGTGGTGTTCTGGCACGGCGGACGCTGGAGTTTTGGCGACAAAGCCGATTACCTATTCGTCGGAGCGGCCTTGGCGCAGGCGGGATACGTGGCGGTGCTGCCGAACTACCGGCATTATCCAGAGGTCAAGATGGCGGGATTCATGGACGACGCGGCGCAGGCCGCGCTGTGGGCGGCGGCACATGCCGAATCCTACGGCGCCGATCCGAATCGCCTGTACCTCATGGGGCACTCGGCGGGCGCGCACATGGCTGCGTTGCTGACGCTCGATGAGCGGTATTTCGCGGCGGCGGACCGCTCGGCCCCGCGCATCGCCGGCGTCGTGGGGCTATCCGGACCGTATGACTTCCTGCCATTGCGCGAGGCGGATATGCAAGACATGTTTGGCCCGCCCGAGCGTTACCCGGACTCGCAGCCCATCAATTTCGTGCGCGCCGGCGCACCGCCCATGCTGCTGGTGCACGGCTTGCGGGACGATACGGTCGCGCCGAAGAACTCGCGCAATCTCGCGACCGCCTTGAGCGCGCGCGGCGTGCCGGTGACCCTCAAGCTCTATCATGGGGTCATGCACGCCGATACGGTGGCCGCGCTCAGCAAGGCGGCGCGGGGGCGGTCTCCCACGCTCGCCGACATTGCGGCCTTCGTCGGCCGGCCGCCCGATCAGGCGGCGTTGGAGACCGCGATAGCGGGCATCGCGTAGCAGCGGCCAAAGCGATTGGCGAGAAACGGCGCGAGAGCGATCTGTTCCTGCCTGATGAGTCCGGATTGGGGCAGGTGCCCCGCGCAGAGCAGGTCGAGAACGGCGCATATGCCGCCCGCGGTCGTGATCTGAATGGCGCTGCGCACGCGGCCGCCTACGGGCGCGGCATAGATCTTGTGGGCATAGGTTTCCTGAACCAGCTGGCCGCCGCGCATGCCGCTCACCGTGACGAATACGATGACGACATCTTGCAGCGTGACCGGCACCGCGTTCTCGAGGATGTCCTTCAACAGTTCGCGGCGATCGCGCAATCGCAGATCATTCAGCAGCGCCTTCATGATGGCCGCATGGCCCGGATATCGAATGGTGCGATAGTTGAGATTGCGCACCTTGCCCGCCAAGGTTTCGCACAAAGTACCGAGGCCACCCGAGGTGTTGAACGCCTCATATAGAACGCCGTCGAGCGAAAATTCCTCGAGCTCCTCGAGCGGCTGCGTCTCGCGCAGCTGTCCGTTGACGATCGCCTCGCAGGGCTCGCAATACTCGTTGATGACGCCGTCGGTACTCCAGGTCAGATTGTAGTTGAGCGCATTGGAAGGAAACTTCGGCAAGGCGCCGACGCGCATGCGCACGTCCTGCAACGAGTCGAAACGAGAGATGAGATCGCTGGCCACGATGGTGATAAATCCGGGGGCCAGGCCGCACTGCGGGATGAATGTGGTGCGCGCGCCCGCGGCCAGCTGCTTGACCACGCGGGTGCTGGCGACGTCCTCCGTCAAATCGAGGTAATGGGCACCCGCGGCCTTGGCCGCTTCGGCAATCAGACGCGTGGCGTGGTAGGGGGCGGCGCTCAAGACCGCGAATTGACCCTTGAGTATTTTCTGCAGGCTGTCGCCCTGGGTGATGTCGGCGGCGATCTTTGTTACCGCGACCTTGGTCTCGAGGCGATCGAGCTGCTGCTGCGAACGGTCGACGACCGTCACCGCATAATCCCCGCATCCGCCGAGGAATTCCGCAATCATGGAACCGATTTTGCCTGCGCCGACGATAACGATGCGTTTCATAGGACCTCCGCTATAGGTCCGCATTTTTGTTCAGCGACCCTGCGAATGGTAGGGTAATTTCAGACGTTTTTAAGGTATTATGCCGGCACTATGCAGGGTAAAATCGGCAAATTGCCATGGATGCCATCGATCAGAAGTTGATACTCGCGTTGCAGGAAAACGGCCGCGCGTCGACGGCGCAGCTGGCCCGGCTGGTGGGCCGGTCCCGCACCAGCGTTCAGAGCCGGATCGAGCGGCTGGAAAAACAGGGAGTCATCGTCGGCTACTCGGTGCGCCTCGCGCCCGAACATGGCTTGGGCGCGGTGCGCGCCCACGTGATGATCAAGGTGGGTGCCAAGGAGACTCGGGCGGTGGCGGCGGCGCTGCGCACCATAGACCAGGTCCGCGTGCTGCACTCGGTCAGCGGCGAGGTGGACTTGATCGCGGTAGCGGCAACCGCCTCGGTGGCCGATATGGATCAGGTCATCGACCGCATCGGCGCCTTGGACGGAGTCGAACGCACCACCTCATCGATCATTCTATCGACCAAGTTCGAACGTTAGGCGCGTTCTAACGGACTGAGCGCGATTCCATTCCGGATAAACGCGGATTGAGTTTCAGAATGACGCCGTGAGGTTGAGCTGAGCGCTGCGACCCGGAAGCGTGAACAACAGCGGAACTCCATTTGCGCCGAAGGCCGTCGAGGAGCTACCCGAGTAACCGGCAAGATAATAGATGGACTTGCGGTTAGCGAGGTTTTGCGCGGTGATGCCGATCTTAGCATTCTTCATGGCTCCCCAGGCGCCAAGCAGATAGTTGATCGACGCGTCGACCGTCCCGTAGCCGCCGAGCGGATAATAGTCCCCGGAATCGCCGTAGCGCCGGCCAATGTACTTCTCGATCAAGGATCCCTGAATCGGCCCCTCCTTATAGAGCAGAGCAAGCGTTGCCGTCTTATCCGGCGTTGCAGGAACCCACGTATTGCCGGTGGTGAGGCGCGCACTATTATATGACGCGTTGGCATAGACGCTGAAGCCGGCGCCCACCACATAAGTGCCCTCGGCCTCGACCCCTTTGTATTTCACGCCCCCCAGGTTGTAGAAATAGGCTTCGTTGCCCGATCCGGTCTTCTCAATCAAATTGCTGAAGTTGATCGTGTAAACGTCGGCGGAAACGGTCAATGCCTGACCGACCCAGGTCGTGCCGAGCTGAACGTTGGTCGTGCTTTCGGGATTCAACTGATTGAGGGCCGGATTCTGGATATACAGCACGTTCAAGTTCGGCGCCAGAAATCCTTTGGCCCACTGTGCATAGGCTGACCAGTTATTCGCCAACTTGTAATGCACATCGAGGGACGGCAGATCACGCGTCCAGGTATGCGAATAATCGAGCGGTAATTGCGTTTTCTGGTTGACCGATGCCTGCAGGTTGCGCTCGAAATTCACATATTTCACCCCGCCCGTCACGTCGAGCGCGGAAAACACGTGCCAGACGTATTGCCCATACACCTGCCTCGTGAACAGCTGATCATCCATCAGTCGATCGGTATAAGCGGCTTGCGCCAGAGCGCCCGGCGGCGGCGTACCCAAGTCATAGTTGAAGGCCGAATTATTCGTGAAGTCTACTTCATAGAGTGCACGGTAATTCGTCTGATGGTCATACCACGCCCCGAATTGCAGATCACCAGGCCCCAAATTGCGCGACACGCGCAAGATGTCGCCGACCGACCGGTAGTTGTTGGTGAGCTGTTGGCCGGGAACGTTGCTGGGGTTGACCGTGCCGTTCGCGTTGACGGTGCCATTCGGCACATCGCCCACATCGACGCCGCCGTTTGGCAGTGAGCCGCCCGTATCCAGTCCATTCAAGCCGTCATGATAATAGGCGTACGTATAGAGCTTGTTGTCGAAGGTCCAACCCGAGACCTTGGAGGTGAGACCGATGTATTCGTAATCTGTCGTGATGCTATCGAGGTTGTAGCCGTAATAGCTCTGGCTGTTCTGATTCGTGTTGTAGCCGTAGTTCACGCCGAATGCCGCGAGCTGGTTCGGTGTCGAACCCAACGGTGGGTTCTGTCTCAATTTGTTGAGGTTCGATGCTACCGTTAGGTCAGTCGAATCGTTGATGGGCGAAACGATCTTTACGAACGCGTTGCTGCGCTCCAGGTTGGCGTTGGTGAGATAGCCATCCGAGGACATCGTCATGGCAGAAATGAAGGCGCGCGTGCCACCCCCTTTCGCTGATGTCACCGGTATCAAAACGCACGCTGACCACGTTTGTGTTCCAGCTGCCGAAACTCGCGTTCGTCGTGAGTTCCATCATGTGCTTCGGATCCGCCGACTGTACGTAAACGGTGCCCCCGAAAGTCGCGTCGCCCATGGTTGCAGCATCGCCAGGACCCCGATCGACTACCACGTTGCCGATATCCACGGCGACAAAATAGCTGGTCGAGTGGTGCGTGAAATCGTTCGAGTCGCCCCATGGAATGCCGTCGAACGTGACATTGAACTGGCCATCCTGAAAGCCGCGGATCGACGTCGCTTGGTTCTCCATCAAGCCAGGGCCGTTGGGATCGACCGCAAGTAGTGACGCTAAGGCACACTAAAGCTCAAGTCGAATCGAATAGCTATGGAGTCCGCCCGGGTCGTGATGTTCACGATACGAAACTCATCGAGGTGAGCCGATGACCCACCGGCCGCAATCACATCTTTTCTGACAAACTCAGACACATCGATGTTCGCGGCGCGAGGCATGAGTTGCGGGTTAATCTGGAGAGCAAGAGTGAGGGCATTACGTGCCGATTCATCGTCAACGCGATCGATCCGGATGTCGTCCAGAATCAGAAAATGTCCACTACCATGCACCTTTCCGGATAGCGTGACATTGGACGCAAAGTCGGCACCCACACAGCCGTTTCCTATCCGTTGACCGAGTCTTGACGACAAATGGGCACGCAGGACCAAACGGTCGAGTGCCAGGTGCGTATGGGGCGATTCCAGATAGGTGTAACAGTCACCGTCATCGATGAGATACCACCGGCCGGCTCGATCAAAAAGTTGCTCGAGGACCAAGGTCTGCACGCTGCGTGGACCCACTGAAAGTACCGACTGCGCTACAGCCGGAAGCGACACCACGAATGCCGAAAGGATAGCCGCGACTATGCGAGTCCGCGCGGCGTGGGACAATCTAGGGATCTTCATGATTGCGCTGAAGTTTACTCGCAATCGGCTTTAACCCGGCCGCGATTAGAATTCACCGTCAGATTGTTAAGCCACCATCGCCGCCCCACCCGGACCAAACGCCTGCACCTAACAGACTCACCGGAGGAGGGCGGGTCCAAATCCGCAGGTGCGTCGCGCATTCCCGGAGTCGACCCGGAGCCGCCCGCCGTGAGTGTCCGTTGGCGGGCAGTCAAAATACCGTTGCGCGCTTCTACGTCGCCCCGCGGATGCCGTTCAATTTTCGCCATTGGTGGGCAGGTGGAGTCTTCACGGCACTTCGTAATCAAATCATTGAGTGATTCGGCCTGAGGGTGATTAAATGCCGACAACTCGCGGAGGGGTTCGATGGCCAAGTTCTTAATTTACTATTCTGCGGCTGAACGACCTCGGCTTGCCGATGCGCCGCGCAAACGGTAAGTTCACCAACGAGAAATTTCAGGGAACCGACATCTGGTTGAAGCGCGACGGCAATTCGCAGGTCGCGGCCGAGCATTATTCCAGCGCGCCGCTTCGACCTTGGCGGCCGGCGTGATTCCGCTGCCGTTCGCGGGCTACGTGTTTTTCCACGGGGAGAAGATGCATTTTTATGGCGACGAGCGCCTCAAGCACATGTTCGCAATGCGCGATTTCCTCGACGCCGGCATCAGGGCGGCACCGGGATCGGATTACACGGCGAGCCCGGCCGAACCGATGCTGTGGCTGCGCTCGGAGGTCACGCGCACCGACGCCAGTGGCCATACCTGGGGCGCGAACCAGCGCATCACGGTCGAGGAAGCAATCCGCTGCTCTACGGTGCACGGCGCGTACGCCTCGTTCGAGGAAGATATTAAGGGCACCCTGGAGCCAGGCCAGCTCGCGGACCTCGTCGTCTGGGACCACGACCTGATGAGGATCGATCCCACGAGCTTCATGAGCGTGAAACCCGAGCGCACGATGCTCGGCGGCCGCTGGGTCTACGAAGCCTAAGCGCGTGCCTGTGTGCGAGGTGCTTTTTGACGGTTGGGCCTACCGGAACGTCGGCATTGGAGCAGCCATTTCGCGGTTTTGGACTTCCGTTGGCCGGGAAGCGACCTTCAACCCTGATTAATCCGCCGAAGGTCGCCTCAACCCCTGTCTGCCGGTCGTGACCGTCTGCTTCGGAGGAGGTAACTGCAGCGACAACGTTTGCGACGCGACTATTCGCAGCGGTTGCAAATCCCTGCGAGGCTGCCAAACCTACTTGGGGAACATCAACTGCACCTGCAGGCGGATCTGCCAGTTCGGCGCATAGTCCGGCCGTGCCACGTTGTAGTAGCCGGCGAGCTGCGAGTTCACCGGTAGTCTCCCCAGGTGGAAAATCTTCCCCACCCCCCCGCCCATGGGCACGGTCCACTGCTGCGAACCCTTGGCCTGCCAATTGACGGTCATGATCGGTGAACTGGTGAGATACGCGCCGCTGTGGAAGTTGTAGTTTAGGAATGGCTGCATCAAGCCGTTGTTGTACGAGGGGGCGGTGCTGTTGTTCGACGACCAGACATTATTGACCAGCGCCCCGTACACCCAGGGGCTGCCATGCTCCAAGTGCAGGACCACGAACGAGGGGCCGAATCCGGTATTGTTGTTGCCGAGCAGCGGGTCGCTGTGGGTGGGCAGCTGGGTGATGGCGCCCACGCCCCAGATCCAGGAGCCGGGTTTCGCGGGCGAGAGGAATGCCGTGATCTGCAGGTCGCCGATGCCATTGGTGCGGTTCTGACCCGGCGCAAAGGGTGGCAGCGAGATGACGGGCAGAATGGTGCGCGTGATGATGTTCCAATCTTCATTGATGTCGATGGGAATCACCGGCTGGATGTTGAGCAAGTTGTAATTCTTCTCCAGCGGCCCGGTATTAAGGTTCAGGTTCTCCTGGAACGGCACGCTGATCAGGTTACCCACAGGGTTCTGCGCGATCTTCGCCAGTTCTTCCGAACTCAATTCGGCATGGGCTGAAGTGGTAACCAACAGCACTGCAGATAGCGCCGCAGCGCGTAAGGCTGATGTAGGCATTGAATGTATATCCCGGTGATGTGCAGGCCGCCTCATGAAGAGACGGCCCGCACGCAACTTGCATTAGTCAGATCCTCTTACTTCCCGCCTACCGGCATCACCCCCGGCGGCGCCGGCAGCCAGTTCGATTCCTTATCCGCACCCGGACTCGTCGTTTGCAGATAGAGCGTGATCGATCCGTCGGCGTTTTTCTTCAGGGCGTCGTAGTCGGCGAGATGATAGCGGTTGATCGGATTGTCAACGGTGTAGCTCGTGTTTTTGTCGTACATCGTCACCGACCAGAAGCCCGGCGGTACCGGTTGGGCGTACGCCATCGGCGGCTTGAGCGTGAGCGTGTACTGCTTCGCGCCGAAGGCCACCGATGACCGGAGGTTATACATCGCGACCAGCGGCGCGCCATAAGTCGCGGCCTGAACGGCCAGCGTGTAAGTCCAGGTCTCCATCGCTTGCACCTGTTCGGGCGACGCACGTGGACCTTTCTCTAGGGCAGCGACGGAACCTGTGCCGGACCCCGCGATGAGCGCGAAAGCAACCGCGATTGCGACCAATTTGGAACTTGCCTTCTTGACCTTCATGATTCTTTAACTTTGATGTTCGCTCATGGGCTAAGCCGTCTGTCACGCAATGAGTCGCCGCGCGACGCATTTAGGACGGCAGCAAGATACAACATTCCCGCGATTGTGGACATGAGACCTTAGTCGATACGCATTAGGACCAGTCGCTTAAGGGCAAACCGAAGCATTCGGCCGGCAGCGTACCGACGGCGCACCGTCCCTTCGGGAATGATTTATGCGCTCCGCCGGTCGTTGGCGGCCGGGGCGTGAGCGTCGGCTTCCAGGAGTCAAATCCGCTAAGTCGAATGTCTCAGATTGGCCGGCGGTCAGCGACCGATTCTCGGCCCGCCGCCGTTCAGCCCGAAAAACCCACAGTCGCACGCAATGGGCGCTTTCGACGCGTTGCAGACGGTCGCGATTGGCTTTGCGGTTGGATTCTGCCGAAGTTGAAAGTCAGGAAATGGCCGGGTGCTGACTTTGCCATTTATAGCTCGAAATCATCCTCCAGGCCGGGGTGCAATTCAGGTCTGCGCTCGATGTCGCAGGGTTGTTAGTGCGTGGGGGATCACAGGCGCTCGATCGTTTGGCGGTCATGCTCGGCCCTGAAGTATTTCTGCAATGCCTCCATGAAGACTTGATTGTCGTCGGCAACGTTGGCGAAGAGAGTCATCGATGACTGAAACTTACGGCAATCGGGATGACCGAAGACCTCCTCGATCGATAGGCCGTTCAAATTCGTCACCCATTGTGTGCAAGCGCGGAGCCTGGGTCCGAGCAACGGGTGATACAGATACGCCTTGGCTTCGGCTACCGACGATATGGCGTACATCTGAGCCATCGCACTGTGCCCAAGCCCCTTGATTTGCGGGAAGATGAACCACATCCAATGGCTCTGCTTGCGGCCGGCGAGAAGCTCGCGCTGAACTTGCTCGTAAACACCACGTTGAGCGTCGCAGAAACGCCGGAGGTCGTAGGGGTCGATGTTTTGCATCATGCTTCGAGTCTGGGCCCGATCGCTGTCTCAGTGGATACCGATCAGGCCTTCGATCTGCGACCGCAGTGCCTCGAGATCAAGCTCGCCGACGTTGCGAAACACGATCCTGCCCTGCGTATCGATCAGAAAACTCTGCGGCAGTCCATAAACCCCACCGAACGATTCGCCGAGTTTCGCGTCCCCCATCAGGATCGGGTAGGGAACACCATGCTTCGCGAGAAAGCGTTTGACGGCGGCTTCATCGTCATCCATCGATACGCCGATGACCTGTAGCCCAGCGGCCCCGTATCGGCGTTGCCAGCGCGAGAAGACCGGAATCTCTTCGATACAGGGGGCGCACCAGGTCGCCCAGAAGTTCAGCAGTACGACCCTGCCCCTGAATTGGTCAAGTCGCAGCGGCCGGCCCGACAGGTCGGTGCGCGTGAAATCCGGTGCGATGCTGTTCAGCCGCCCGGCTGGCTCTGCTGCCCCGCCGGCGGCCAATATCCGCATCGAGAGGCAGGCGCAGATCGCAGCCGCGCCGAGTACACGCCGCAGTGGCGGCATGAACTTATCCGCCTTTGGTCACTGGATAGCCCTTGTCAATCCAGTCAGTGCCGAAATCTTTGGCGATGTACAAGGCTTTGACATTGAGAAAGCCGAGCTTCTGCAGCGCCGCAAAGGCGGCACCCATATTCGGGCACTTCTTCCACGGGCAGCAGCCGCAGTAGATGACGATTGCGGAATCCTTGGGCAGCTTGGCGACGCGCTCTCGCAGCGCAGCAAGGCCCTCGCTCTCGTCAGCTTCGCCCACGTACTCGGCGGCAACGATATGCGCTTCATCGAAGAGTTTGCGGAAGCCGACCTGCAGGACGAGCGGCGGCGGCCCCGACGTTGACTGCAGGGTTGCGGCGAGGCTCGCCGGCTGCACCAGGTACTCAGCAGGGATCGACGAAGCGGGGATTTTCTCGGCGCCAACGGCGATCGTCCCGAAGATCAAGGCCGTGCCCATACATAACGCGAACATGATTGTACTGACTGGCGGTTTCATGCGGCTACTCCGGTTTGGAATCCTGCCCTGAGTCTATCAATTCTACGCTCGCATCTCGAACCCGCGGCTGCGCCGTCGCGCCCGAGTCAGTCATCCCAATCGGAGTGCGATTTTCGATTCGAATGTTTCACGTGCACGACGTCGAGCGACGAGCGTCCGTCATCCGACGCCGGGTCCGTCGCGATCTGCGGCGTGTCCTGTTCGCTTGGGGATCGCGGCGCGTCCGCGGACGGCGGCCGAACGTCGGCCTCAATATCCGCCACCAGGCCTCCGATCGAGTCGAGAGTGTCGTGGATTTGTTCGAGTTTCAATGCGATCGGTCCGGCGAAGCGCGCAATCGAACACTGCTTCGTGAAGTCCAATGTTTTCATGTTCAGAAGTCGCAAGTGCGCCTCGGTCCGCAACAGTTGATTGACCACGACGCCCAGCGGGAGAACGACCGCCAACTCGAAATTTGCGCTGGATGCTTCCGTCATCGTCGTTACCTCGTGTTCAGTGGGTCCGGCGCGCCGCCCGATGCGCGCGAATTTCCGCTGCTCTACCGGCGGTAATCGGACCGGCAGCCTCAAGACTGGGCGGCGATCACGACTATTTCGATCTTGTACTCGGGCGCCGCCAATTGGGCGCTCTCGACGGTCGCCCGCGTCGGTGCGGCGCCCGGCTTCACCCACCGGTCCCAGACTTGGTTCATTTGGGCAAAAGTCGCCATGTCGGTGAGCCAAATGGTGGCCGAAATAAGCTGGCTCTTGTCGGTTTTCGCTTCCGCCAGCAGGGTATCGATGATCGCCAAGATATCCTTGGTCTGTTCGGCGACGCTCTTGCCCGCCGCATTGGTTGCCACTTGACCGGCGAGGTACACGGTCTTGTTGTGGATCACGACTTGGGACATTCGTGGGCCCGTATGCAGACGTTCGATCGGCATGGCATCTTCCTTTTCGCGCAAGTTCTGTGCGCCGCTCAGGTGACCGGATAGGGCGCATCTCGAGGCTGGCGCAGGCGCCTGGCGATCAAGTATGCGGCAATCGCCACCGCCAGGGTGAGACAACTGGCCTTGAAATCCTGCTGCAAGGCGGGGGTGAACGCCATGGCGATCATCACGGCCCCCATGCCGGCGATGGCCGCGTAGCTCAACCAGGGAAACAGCCACATCGTCACCGCGGGCACCGGTTCACCGGTTCGTTCGCGGCGCAGCCTTAAGCGGATCTGCGCCACCGCGATCGTCATGTAGACGAACACGATCAGCGCGCCGGAGGAGCTGACCAGGAAATCGAAGACCACCTGCGGCGCCTCGGTGGCCGCAATGATGCCGAGAAAGCCGGCCACCGAACCCATCAGCACCGAGGCCACCGGCACGCGCCGCTTGTTCAACTTGACCAGCGACTGGGGCGCATCGCCGCGATCCGCCAGGATGAACAGCACCCGCGAACTCACGTAGAACGCCGAATTCAAGCAGGACAGAACGGCGGTCAGGATGATGACGCTCATGATCGCGCCGGCCCAAGGCACGTGCATGGTGTTGAGCGCCAGGGTGAACGGTGACTCTCCGGAGCGCACCGTGATCCAGGGGGTCACCGACACGATCAGGAACACCGAGCCCACATAGAAAATTAAAATGCGCCAGATCACCTGGGTGCTCATACGGGCGACCGCCCGGCCGGGCTGCGCCGACTCCGCCGCCGCGATGGTGGTGATTTCCGCACCCGTCATGGCAAAGAACACGGTGGGCACGGCTGCGAGCACCGCGATCCAACCGTGCGGCGTAAAGCCGCCATGATCGACGAGATTACCGAAGGTCGCGCCGTGCGGGGCGCGAAAACCGAACGCGTACGAGCCGGCGATGGCAATGAACACCAGGATGGCGGCCACCTTGATCGAGGCGAACCAAAACTCGAATTCGGCATAGGAGCGTGCGGACATGAGATTGACGCAGGTCATGATCGTCATCAGCCCTATGCCGATTTGCAGCGGCGACAGCGGCAGCCACAGCTGCAGGATCTTTGCGCCGGCAATGGCCTCCACCGGAACCACCAGCACCCAAAAATACCAGTACAGCCAGCCGACGACGAACCCGGCGCCATCGCCCAAGCCGGCGCGGGCGAACTCGGTGAAGGAGCGCACCTTCGGCAGCGCCGTGGCCATTTCCCCCAACATGCGCATCACCAGCAGTATCAGCAAGCCGCAAATGGCGTAGCTGATGAAACTCGCGGGCCCGCCGGCGATGATCGAGGTGCTCGAGCTCACGAACAGTCCCGCACCGATGATGCCGCCGATCGATATCATCGTCAGGTGGCGGCCTTTGAGCGAACGGCTGAGTTCGTTCTTGCCGGGGGTTGCCGTCGTCGAGTTGGTTTGGACCATCAGGTGTACCTTGTTCAGCCGTTATTCATCGTAATCCGCCGCGCCGTCAATCCGCCGCGCTCCTCACTTAAGGCTCGACGCGCACCCGCGGGTCGCCCAATTGGGGGATGGTGGCGCCACCCCACAATTGACGTTCGCGGATCCAGGGTAGCGGGTAGGCGGGGTGTGGGCTATCGAATTCGCGCGCCAGTCGATGAGCGTCCCACATCGCCTGGTTCAGCTGTGCAGGCGCCTTGCAGTCGCCGGCGCGGAAGATGTCTTGAATCCCGTTAGCCGCCCATTCGGCCTTGCGCACCTTCAATTCGCGCCACAGGCGATCTTCAGAGTAGCGCGCGGTCACCATAATCACGGCATCGACGGCCAAGTCGAACTCGCCGCCGTTGTCCTTGCGCGGCACCCGGCCGGTGCTCGGGCCCAGGAGATCCGGACCGAACTTGTATAGATAGGTGAGGCGGACCTTGCCGGGCTCGATATGCTCGACCCAGTGGTTGCAATAGGTTTTCACGCCCTTCTCGAACAGCAGGCGCTTGTTGTTGGCCGACTCCATGGTGAATGCGCCGTATTCGGCGACATCGTTAGCATCGCAGACGTAAGTGACCTCTTTGCCCTGATTGGCCATCAATTCGGCGAGCGTGATGCCCATGAAATGCCCATCGCCGTCCAGAACCAGCACACGTTTGCCGGGAACCGGTTTGCCCTGCATGACTTGAGTGGGCGTCAGTACGTGCGGCAATGACGCGTCGGCGCCGGGAATGGGCCCGAAATTGGCGCCGCGACCGTCGGCGCACCAGTGATAGCCGGTGGCGATGACCACCCGGTCGGCGCCGTATTGCAGCACCTGATCGGCCCCCATCTTGCCGACGCCGATGTGCACCTCGACATTTTTCTTCAGCTTGCGCAGCTGGGTCTGCCGGTAGGTGATCACGCGGCTCCATTCATTCAAGCGCGGCAGGGTCGCGATCGATTTCCAGTGGCCGCCGAGCTCGCTCTCGGCTTCCCGCAGGTGCACGGTGTAGCCGCGCTCACCCAGGATCCGTGCGCACTCCATCCCGGCGGGGCCGCCGCCCACCACCAGCACACTGCAGGGGCTGGTGGTTCGAGTGAATTTCTCCGGATGCCAGCCGCGGCGATATTCTTCGCCGATGGTCATGTTTTGGGTGCACATGATCTGGCCGCCTTGCTGGAACTTCGAGACGCAGATGTTGCAGCCGATGCACTCGCGGATGTCCTCCAAGCGGCCCTCGGAGATTTTGGTCGGCAGGAACGGGTCGGCGATCGAGGGACGCGCGGCGCCGATGATGTCGAGCACACCGGCGCGGATCAAGGCCACCATGTCATCGGGGCTGGTGAGCCGGCCGTTTCCGACCACCGGAATGTTCATCCCCAGAATCGACTTGCCCTGCTTGATGAAAGGCGTCATCCAGCCGGATTTGCGAAAGCGCGACACCCCCGCATCCTCGCCCCATTCCGCATAATCGCCGATCTTGAGCGCGACCGCATCGACCACGCCTTCGCGCCGGAACAACTCCAGCAGCCGCACGCCATCCTCGTGCGCCTCGACGCCCTCGGGGCCGTGCAGCGTGTCCATTTCAAAACGCGTGGTGATGCCGCAGCGGCCTCCCAGTTCGTGCTTGAGCGCGTGCAGAAGTTCGATGAAGAAACGCGAGCGATTGGCGAAGCTGCCGCCATAGTGATCGGTGCGCCGGTTGAAGCGCGGCTCCAGGAACTGGATGGGCAGCGTGTCGTCCCCGGCCGAGACCTCGAGCAGATCGAACCCGGCCTGCTCGGCACGCTTGCCGGCTTCGACGTACATGTTGATGACCGCGCGGATGTCGAGGTCGTCCATCTCATAGCCGTAGACCGAGCGGCTGGCGAACAGCGGCGACAGCCATTGGCTCGGGCTGCGCCCGACTTCGCGCGATTCGAGCGAGGGCGCGTTGCCGCCGCTGTACCAGAGCTGAATGCCCGCGAGGCTGCCATGCCGGTGCGCGACTTCGCACATATAGCTCAAGTTATTAACGTCACCCTGATCCCAAATGCGTGCCGACGTATACGGATACTCGTCCGCTTCCGGGTGGATGGAACAGTATTCGGTGAACACCACACCCCAGCCGCCCTCGGCCTTCATGCCGCGCAAATGCGCCTGCGCGCCCGGCCGCTCCGAACCCGGACCGGCGCAATGCGAAGTCTGCCAAAAGCGGTTGCGGGTTGTTTTCGGTCCTAGGGTGACCGCCTCGAACAACACATCATGCTTGGGATCTCGAGCCATAATTCACCTCGACTTTGGCCGGCAGGCGCCGTCCGCCGCGCGCTGCCGATGACTATACTGATGCCCGAGGGGCGCTAGCGAGCCCGTCCAAGCGGAGTGTGCCGATATGAGCTTTGCCGGAAAAGTGGTTCTCGTCACCGGGTCGACCAGCGGCATCGGCGAGGCGTGCGCACGCGTCTTCGCGGAGTCCGGAGCCGCGGTCATGGTCACCGGCCGCAATGCTGCCAGAGGCAGATCGGTGGTGGAATCGATCGCCGCTGCGGGCGGCAAGGCTGCGTTCAGCGCGGCGGATTTGCGCGCCGCCGGTGCCTGCGATCGGCTGGTTGCCGACACCATCGAGCGTCTGGGCGGGCTCGATGTGCTGGTGAACAATGCGGGGATTCTATACACGGCGAACGCCCTCGAGACCAGCGACGAGCAGTGGCTCGACACCATGGCGGTGAACGTGAGCGCTCTTTTCTACCTGAGCCGCGCCGCGGTCAAACACATGAAACTCGCGGGCAGGGGCGCCATCGTCAACGTGGCCTCGGAATGGGGGTTGAACGGCGAGCCGAATCATGTGGCGTACTGCGCCAGCAAGGGCGCGGTGGTGCAGATCACCCGCTGCATGGCGCTCGATCATGCGCGCGACAACATCCGAGTCAACTCGGTGTGTCCCGGCGAGATCCACACCCGCATGGTCGATGAGATCCTCGCCAAGCGGGGCGGGGATTCGGCCACGAATTTGCGCGAACTCGCCGCCGGAATTCCGATGCGGCGTTTGGCCCATCCGAGCGAAGTCGCGCGATGCGTGCATTTCCTGGCCTCGGACCTTGCGAGCTACGTCACCGGCACGAACTTGAGCGTCGATGGGGGCAATGACGCGACCGCGGGTCCCTATCCGTAAACGGCCGCTGCGACACCCTCTCACCCGATGGTTTCGATTGCCGCACCCGGGGACGCCTGTCCCTGGCCCAACCGATGCGCATCTCCCGCCGGCGCCTGGCCGTGCTCATAGGGCCTGGCCATGACCATGTAGATGATGCCGATCACCATGACGCCCACGGTGGTCACCAGCATGCCGTAGTTGACGTACCAGGGGTCGTTCGGACTGCGCGGCCAGAGAATGTTGATGATGGCGCCGACGCCGTAGGCGAGCGCGAGCAGGTTCACCAACCATCCCCAGCCCGCGAGCTTGAAGGATCCCGTGGGCCGCCATCCCATGGCGCGCGCGATCAACGCGGCCAGCACCACCATCTGGAAAGCAATATAGATGCCGACCGAAGCGAAACTGATGATGGTGGCGATCGCGTCCTGCAGCCACAGCGCGGAGAGGGCGATCACCGCCGGTATGGCTCCCATCACGAGGAGCGCGTTGGCCGGGACGTGGCGGCCCGGGGACATGCGGCTCAAGTATTTACTGCCGAAGATCATTTGATCCCTCGCGTAGGCGAAGATCAGCCGGCTGGCGGCGGCCTGCAAACTCAACAGGCAGGATATGAACGACACCAGCACCACCACGATCACGGCGCGAAATCCGACTTCGCCCATCGCGGCCTTGAGCAGGGTCACGATGGGATCGGTGTCCTTGCCCGACATCACGGCGCCGATGTCGGAGATCGACAGCACGAAGGCGAGACATACCCAGATGGCGGCCGCGCCGCCGATATAAATGGTCATGCGCATGGCTTTGGGAATCATGCGGCCCGGGTCGGGGGTTTCCTCGGCGACGTCCCCGCAGGCCTCGAAGCCGTAATAGCAGAACATGGCGGCGAGCGAGGAGGCGAGAAATGCCGGCCAATAGGGTCCCTCGGTGTGCACGAACGAGGTGTCCAGCAGGATCTTCAACGGCTGATGCCGCGCGAACAGCAGCAGATAGCCGCCGACCACGATGGCGCCCACCAGTTCGCAGACGAACCCGAACATCGCGACCCGTGCCAGCAGGCGCGTGCCGCTCAAATTGAGCGCCGTGGTCATGACGATAAGAAAGAGGGCGATTCCCGTGGTCGCCACCGGTGTGCTCTGCATCCCGAACAGCTGCGCGAGATAGGGTGCGACGCCGGTGGCCACGCCCGCCATGGTGCAGCACAGGGCCCAGCCATAGACCCAGCCGGCCATCCAGGCCCAGCGCTTGCCCACCAGGCGGCGTGCCCAGGGATACAGTCCGCCGGAGATCGGAAATTGCGAGACGATTTCGCCGAAGATCAGGCACACCATGAGTTGCCCCAACCCGACGCCGATATAGTTCCACCACATCGGCGGCCCGCCGGCAACGAAGGCGGTGGCGAAAATGGTGTACACGCCGACCACCGGCGAGAGGTAGGTGAACCCCAAGGAAAAATTTTCCCATTTCGACATCGAACGGTCGAAATGCGATACATAGCCCAAGGCGCGTAGCTGTTCGGCGTCTTGATCGATCGGCTTGCCGGAATTGACGGTCACTGTGGCTTGCCCTCCCTCGATTGAGCGCGCGGCTTTCGAGCGGCCTGCGTCTCGTGGATTATCCAGCGCCCACAGGGCTAGGGCGCCATATTACGAAAATCGGGGGGCTTGCGCCCCCCTTAAGTCATCCATCAACGATCACGTGGTGGCCACGAACTTCTTGTCACCACTTGTAGCCGAAATCCAAGCCGATGGTGCGCGGCTGATTGGTCGAGACGCGCGTGATCGCGTAGGTCTGCCAGGCAAACACGGTGTTGTTGATGGTCATGAATGCCTGCTTGTTGGTCAGGTTGGTGCCGAAGAGCGCCGCGGTCCAGGGGCCGCTGGCGACGCCCATGCGCGCATCAACCAGGTTATACGAGGCCAACTCTTGGCGAACCGCCGCCTGGTCATCGCTCGGGCCAACCAGGGCACTGCCCACGTGCAACAGGCCGTTCAATCGGTCGTTGATCGCCCTCGTATAGTTGAGCGAGGCGACGCCCGTGTACCTCGGCACACTCAGCACCCGGGATCCGGGGGTGATCCCCGACGCCAGGGCGTTGGCGTTCGGACTGCTGACGTACGCCTGGGTAAAGGTACCGGACAGATCGAAGGTCAAGCCGTCGGTGATGACTCCCGAGACTTCGAGCTCGGGACCGTAGGACTTCGCATCGCCCGCGTTGGTGTTGTAGGGATAGCCGCAGGTTAAAGACAGCACCTGCTGGATGTCCTTCCACTTGATGTAGTAGACGTCCGCATTGACGGTGAGGCGCCGATCAAAAAAGCGCGCCTTTTCGCCGACCTCGACGCTCCATACCGAATCCGCAGCGTAATCCGGCTGCTTCGTCACCGTGACCGCGCCCGCGGCACAATTGTACGCAAACGGATTGACGGCAAGTACCTGCGGAGTCGGCAGCGGTATCGGCAAATTGAATCCGCCGGGCCGCGAGCCCTTCGCGACCGTACCGTACAGCGTGAGATCGGCCGTCGGCTCGTACGAGAGATTTACCTTCGGCAGCACCGCGTTGCCGTTGGCGCTCTCATAGAGGATGGTGTGATCCTGGTTCACGGCGGCGGTGCCCAAGCCGGCCTGATTGGCCAAATTATCGTTCTGCCAGTGGTAGACGCGGGTTCCGACCGTGAGCTTCAAATCGTCCTTGAGCTTGTAGGTGAACTCGCCGAATACCGCGTACTGCTTCAAGACGTTGGGGTTGTTGTCGTTGAACACGACCCCGTTCGGGTTGGCCGCGTACGCGCTCGGATACGGCGGCAAGGAGGGATTGGGAAACCGCAGCACGCTGTTGGCGGGCGCGACGTTCGACGCCGGGCAGAAGCCCGCGACCGGGTTGCTCGCCGACGGCAGTCCGCAGGTCAGCGCGTTGGCAAAGCCGGGTTCCTGGTTGTAGGTGATGTAGCCGGAATGCAGATTAGCGTAGTAAAGGCCTCCGACCCATTGCAGCCGTCCTTCGCCGCTCGAAACCAGGCGTATCTCTTCAGCGAACTGGTGCGTCGGATCGTATTCCACGTACAGGTTCTGAATGAAATTCGGAACGTAGGCGCCATTGACGAGATGCGTGAGGTTGTTGATGTTCTGCAGCGCCTCGGTCGAGTCGGTCGACTGGTAGACACCGCGGCTCCAGTAACTGGAGGCGGAGGTGAGCGTCGCGAACGACAACGCATAATCTACTTTGATGCTCCCCAGTCTGAAGTAGTCACGATAGGGTTCCGGCTGGTTATAGGGCTGGTAAATCGCCTCCCCGCCCGGCTGCTCCTGGAAATTGTTGTAGCCGTCCGAGTTAATGACCTGATACATCCCGGTGGCGGTGATCGTCAGCGCATCCATGGGCTTGATCAGGTAGGTCGCGCGCGCCGATCCAAACTTTTCCAGGTTTGATCCATGGATGGTTTGCGAGATGGGGGCGTCCGCTACATTACCGCGCAGGCAATAATATGCTTGGCAGTTGGCCGGCGCCGAGGACGTAAAGGAGGGCTCGGTGGGCGCCGGAAAATTGGGCGGCGCGATCACGTTGCGATCGATCCAGCCGCTGATGTATTTCACCGAAGTCACGAGGCGCAGCGCCGAGATCTCGCCGATCGGCATATTGAGCATGAGGCTGCCGCCGCCGTTCGTCGAGCCATGCTGGGTCTGGGACACGGTGGAGTCGGTCGCGGCTTCCCAGGTGCCGAACTTGGGCAGGTTGGTGACGAGTTTGATCGTGCCGCCCATGGAGCCCGAGCCGTACAAGGTGCCCTGCGGGCCGCGCAGCACTTCGGCGTGGTTGAGATCGAAGAGGTCGGCATCGATGACGGTGCGGCCGTTGAGCGCCACCGCGTTGGCGGACAGCGGCGTCTCGTCGAGGTAGAAGCCCACGGTCGCCGCGGCGCCGCCGGCCGCCGACAGGCCGCGCATTTCGTACTCGGTCTGGCCGGGACCCGCGGTGCGTATGGAAATGCCCGGGACCTTGCCGACGATATCCTCGACCGTGGTGATGTTCTCCTGCTTGAAATCTTCACTGGTGAGCGCCGTGATGCTGATCGCGGTCGCCTGCACGGTTGATTCGCGCTTTTCGGCGGTGACCACGATCTCTTGCAATTCAGTTCCGCCTTTGGCCGCAGGGGTCGGTGTCGCGGGGTTTTCAGGGCCCGCCGGGTCGGCCATCGCCGCGCCGCAGAGCAGCGCGGCGCCCAAGAGCGCGGACAAGATTGAAGAAGCAAGGAACGCGGCCGTGTCGGCGGCACACAACGCTTTTTTCATTTACTAGTCTCCCTTGATCAGCAATTCTAACGGCCGCGTCAAGCAAATGTCCCAAAGGCGTATGCGCCCACGTTTGTGGCGGACTTTGGCATCCCGGCCGCGCCTCTTGGCGATCCCCTTGTGATCGGCAGGTTCAATTCGTAACATAGGGTTTACCCACACGCAAGTCTATTGCACAGCAGGCAGCTGAAGCACCGCGCGCTCTGTTGCGGAAAAGGCGCGGCGGTTCGCTTGCCGCCCAAGGCGACCTTCATGCATCGATCGTGTCCCCCTTGAAGCAAGCCTCGCGACATCTGACCCTCGCCGCGGTTTTCTCCTCGAGCTTGGGCGTCGGATTGATCTTCGGCTTCCAGCCGCCGCTCATCGCTCTTGCCCTGAGCCGCGCTGGCTACTCGAGCTTCGACATCGGAGCGGTCACCGCCTCGAGCTTGATTGCCGTGATCCTGCTCGGGCCGCTGTATCCGCGCGTCATCGCCCGCTTCGGCTTGAAACGCTGCGTCATCGCCGGTATCGGCATCGCCGCGCTGATTCTGCCGATCATGCCGATATGGCCCACCGTCGGCTCCTGGCTGTTCTTGAGATTCTTGAGCGGCTGCGCGCTCGGACTATCGTGGGTCGCCAGTGAAATCTGGATGAACACGGTGAGCGGCGAGGAATCTCGCGGGACCGTCATGGGCATCTATGGCACGGTATTCTCGATCGGCACCATCGCCGGACCGATACTCCTGGAATTCACCGGTACCCGCGGTTGGCAGCCGTTCGTGGTCGGGGCCGTCGGTTTGGTGGTGACGCTGGTGCCGCTCATCTTGCTGCGCAGCGTGGAAGGCGCGCCGCAGCCGATGGCCCCGCTGCGCTCGCTCGCGGGCGCCGTGCGCTCTGCCCCGTTCGTCATGATGGCTGCGTTGGTGGCCGGATTGGTCGAATCGGCGGACTTCACGCTGTTGCCGCTCTATGGGCTGCGGGCGGGGTTTCCCGAGCGCACGGCTCTGCTCCTGCTGGCGGCATTCATGGCGGGCAACGTGGTGCTGCAGGTGCCGATCGGACTGCTCGCCGATCGGCTCGGCCGGCGCTTCATGCTCGGGATCTGCGCGCTCCTGAGCTTCCTCGGGCCGCTGCTGCTGCAGCCGTTCTTCGGTGCGCCGCTGCTGCTGTGGCCGTTGCTGTTCGTCTGGGGAGGGACACTCTACGCCTTTTACAGCCAGGGGATCGCCCTGTTGGGCGCCGAGTTTGCGGCGGCGGATCTGCCGACGGCGAATACGCTGTTCGTCATCGTGTATTGCCTGGGCGGGGTCATCGGACCGAGCCTCGGGGGCATCGCCATGGATAAGTGGCCAAGCAACGGCTTGCCTGCGCTGTTGAGCGGCGCGGCGTTGGTGCTTCTGGTGGGCCTCGCGATGGGCGCGCGATATAGTCGGTCCGAAACACCTTGAGCGGTCCGCAGGAGACGGGGTGATGCGCAAATCCATCGGTGCCGCGGCGGCGCAGCTGCCGGCACTCATTCAGAGCCGCCGGCCGGGCCATGCGCTGCCGCGCGAGTTCTACACCGACCCCGCCATATTCGAATGCGATATGCGCAGCATGCTGCTCAAGCATTGGTTTTGCGCGGGCCACGCGAGCAGCATCGCCCGGCCGGGCGACTACTTGGTGGTCGACCTCGGAGAGGAGTCGGTCATCGTGGTGCGAACGCCCACCGGCGAGGTGCGGGCGCTTCTCAATGTGTGCCGGCATCGCGGCTCGCGTCTCTGTAGCGGCCGCGCCGGCAAAGCGCCCGCGGCACGCCTCACCTGTCCGTACCATGCGTGGAGCTATGATCTCGACGGCAATCTGTTGGCCGCCCGACTCATGCCCGAGTCGTTCCGGCGCTCCGAGATGGGCCTCAAGACCCTGCCGGTGCGGGTCGTCGAAGGCCTGATTTTCACGACTTTTGCGGATCAACCGCTCGAATTCGCAGCGGCCGAGGAGGCATTGAAGCGATCGGCGGGCGTGTACGGCTGGGCTCGCGCCAAGGTTGCCCATCGCGAGCTGTACTCGATCGCCGCCAACTGGAAGCTCGCCGTCGAGAACTACATGGAGTGCTATCACTGCCAGCCGGCGCACCCGGAGTACGCCAAGCGCCATGTCTATGCGCGTCCCGCGGAAATGAACGTCGAGATCGAGCGCGCGGCGCGGCGGCGCGCGGAGACGCTCGGCATCGTGGTGCTCGACGTGGATGGGTACGGCTGTGCGGCCGGCCCCGGCCAGGAGTCCATCTCCATCTTCCGCAGCGCGCTCTACGAAGGGCAGCTGAGCGCAACCGACGACGGCCGGCTGCTCGGGCGGCTGATGGGGTCGTTATCAGCTTCGGACGGTAACTCGACGTATTTCGATATCGGCCCGTTGAGCGATTTTCTGGCGTACCCCGACCACGGGGTCATTTATCGCTTCATACCGCGAACGGTCGATCGGACCGAGATGGAAGTACTGTGGCTGGTCGATGAGGCCGCGGTGGAAGGCACCGACTACGATATCGAGCGGTTGACGTGGCTTTGGAAGACCACCAGCGCGGAGGACCAGAAGATCATCGAGATGAATCAGGCCGGGGTCAACTCGCGTTTCTTCGAACCCGGGCCGTACTCGATGCAGGAGCCGTACGCGGACCGCTTCGTCAGCTGGTATCTGCAGGAATTATCGAGCTGATCAATTATCGTGGTGATCGTGTCCTTCGCCATGGTCATGCCCCTTGTCGTGGCCCTCACCATGACCGTGGTCGTCACCGTGCTCGCGCCGGTATCGCGGTACGTATTCGTTGTTGTACCAGTCGTCGCGCACGAAATAGACCCGCCGGCCGCAGGCGTTGTACTGAGCGCAGTGCTTGCTCCAGTGCTTTTCATGGCCGGGCGGCACGTGCAGGTAGATCGGCGGGGCTGAAATGAATTCCGGCGCCTGCTGGACCACCACGGGCTGGGGATAAATTATTTGCGGCTGCGGAATGTTGCCGATGTTGATCTGTCCGAAGAATCCGGGCTGGCCGACGGTGATCGACACGGCCACATCGCCGGCCATTGCTGGGCCACCGATTGCGGCAACACCGAGTGCCGACGCGAGGACTAAATCGAGCCCGAGAAAACGCGATTGCCGAGACATTGACCTTCTCCTCGCCCCGTCGGGGCCCATGAACAGGCGGCGATGGGCAGCCATCGCAGCGTATGGCTGCATTATCGCCTCAATCGGATTCACGCAAACATGTCGCCCGGAGGCGACGTTCGGCAGCCGCTTGGAGCCGTCAAAGCGTGATCCGGGTCGCAACTTTCGACCCGCCCGGGCCTTGCGGAAATGGCCTATCATCGGGCGATGACGGATCTGGGTTCGCTTGGTGCCGTAACCGCCGCGGGCGCGATGCGCCGAGGCGAGATCACCGCCGAAGGGTATGCGACCGCGTTGCTCGCGCGCTGCTCCGCCTCGGCTGCCTTGAATGCGTTCATCTCGATACAACCGGACGCGGTGCTCGAGGCGGCGCGCGGCGCCGACCGGGCGCGGGCCACGGGAGCGAGACTCGGCGCACTGCACGGCCTACCCATTCCGCTCAAAGACAGCATCAATTCAGCCGACCTGCCGACCACGTCGGGTACGGCGGCGCTCGCCAATTTTCGCCCCGCGGCGAATGCGCCGATCCTTCAGGCGCTTCTGTCGGAGGGCGCGATCCTGCTCGGCAAGACCAATCTGCACGAGCTCGGGCTTGGGGTGACCAGCAACAACACGGCCTTCGGCGCTTGCCGCAACCCGTACGATCCGCTCCGCAGTCCGGGCGGCAGCAGCGGAGGATCGGCAATTGCGGTGAGTGCGCGCATGACGCCGTTGGCTGTCGGCGAGGACACGACTTGCTCGATCCGCGTGCCCGCCGCCCTATGCGGGATTGCGGGTCTGCGCCCGAGCACGGGCCGCTATCCTTCGCGCGGCGTCATGCCGATCGCGCCGCGCCTCGACAGCTTGGGGCCGATGGCGCGGAACGTCGAGGATTTGATCCTGTTCGACTCCGTGCTGCGGCCCCATTCGATGCCGATGACGCCGACCCCGTTGCGGCAGGTGCGCCTCGGCGTGCCATCCACCGCTTGGAGCGGCCTCGATGAGGAACTCGAACGGGTCGCAACGCTCGCCTTGCAGAAATTGCACGAGGCCGGTATCGAGCTCATTCGCGCCGATCTGCCGGCCGCGCTGCACGCCGACCTCACGATTACGATGGATATTCTTTGCTACGAAGTGGTCGCCGCCGAGAAGGCTTACTTGCGGGAGTACTCAGGAGTTGATTTCGAGCAACTGCTGGCGCAAGTCGGGGCCCCTCTGCGAAAGCGTTTCGATACCTTGTTTCTGGCGGGCGGTGCGAACGCCGTCACGCATGAGCGCTACCAACAGTCCATCGGGCAGCTCGAGGTCTTGCGGGCGGCGGTCCGAGAGTTTTTCCATGAGCATCGGCTGACCGCCATCGTCTATCCGCCGGCCATGACGCCGGCGCTGCCCGTCGGCGTGGAGGGCGATATCACCGTGCGGGGCGCAGCGACGACGGTGCGAACCGCGATGCTGCGAAATACTGTGCACGCGAGCTGCGGCGGTGCGCCGGGGCTGGTACTTCCGGCCGGACTCACGGCGACGGGCCTGCCGGTCGCTCTGGAGTTCGACATGCTGCCCGGCGATGACCCGAAGCTGTTGTCGCTGGGACTTTCGCTCGAACGCGTGCTCGGACCCATCGATCCGCCGCCGGTCCTCTAACGGCTCTTGTTACAGCCGGCCGTCTCTAGAGCTTGACCATGACGTGCCGCGGCACGCTGTAGTCCTCGAGCGCGTACACCGACAGGTCCTTGCCGTAGCCTGAGCGCTTGAAGCCGCCGTGCGGCATTTCGCTGATCAGCATGAAGTGCGTGTTGATCCAGGTGCAGCCGTATTGCAGCCGCGCCGCCACGCTCATGGCTTTGCCCACGTCTTTGGTCCACACCGAGGAGGCGAGGCCGTATTCGGAATCGTTCGCCCAGGCGACCGCATCGTCCGCATCGGTGAAGCGGGTCACCGATACCACCGGTCCGAATACCTCGCGCTGCACGATCTCGTCGGATTGACGCGTGCCGGCGACCAGCGTCGGCTCGTAGAAAAAGCCGGCGCCTGCGCGCATCTTGCCGCCCGTGGTCACTTCGATGTGCTTGTGGGCGGCCGCCCGTTCGACAAATCCCGCCACGCGGGCGCGCTGTTCGGCGGAGATGAGCGGGCCCATTTCCACGCCTTCCTCCCGCTGCGTGCCCACCTTGAGGGAGCGGACGGCGGCGCCCAAGTCGGCGACCAGGCGGTCGTAAATCTTGGCGCCGGCATAGAGGCGACAGGCGGCGGTGCAGTCCTGGCCGGCGTTGTAGAAGCCGAAGGTGCGCACGCCCGACACCACGGCCTCGAGGTCCGCATCGTCGAACACGATGACCGGGGCCTTGCCGCCGAGCTCGAGGTGCGTGCGCTTCAAGTTCCCCGCGGCAGCGCTCAGGATTTTCTGCCCCGTCGCCACATCACCGGTGAGCGACACCATGCGCACCCGGGGGTGCGAGACCAAGGGCGCGCCGACGCTCTCGCCGCGGCCGCACACGATGTTCACCACTCCCTTGGGAAAGATCTCGGCCAGAAGCTCGGCCAGCTTCAAGGCGGTCAGCGGCGTCTGCTCCGAGGGCTTGAGCACCACCGTGTTGCCGGCCGCGAGCGCGGGACCTAACTTCCAGGCCGCCATCATCAAGGGATAATTCCAGGGTGCGATCGAGGCGACGACGCCCACCGGATCGCGCCTGATCATGCTGGTGAATCCCGGCAGATATTCGCCCGCCAATGCGCCATGCTGCGTGCGCGCGGCCGCGGCGAAGAAGCGGAACACATCGGCGATCGCGGGAATCTCGTCGTTCAACGCGGCGGCGAGCGGTTTGCCGGCATTGTCGGATTCCAATTTCGCGAACGCGGGGCCGTCGGCTTCGATGCGATCCGCCAAGCGCAGCAGCAGCGCCGCCCGGTCCTTCGGCACCGTTTGCGCCCAGCCCGGGCCCGCCACCTCGGCCGCGGCAACGGCCGCATCGAGCTGCGCGCGGCTCGCCTCGTGCACTTCGGCAATGCACTTGCCGCTCGCCGGGTCGAGCACGCGCTCGAGGGTTCCTTCGCCCTTCACCAGGATACCGTTGATCAAGAGTTTGGTTTGCATTGCGAGCTCCTTAACCCACCGCCGTACGCTTCTTCTTATCCACGTCGTCGAACGGCAGCGTGTGCGCCGTTGCCGAGGCCTTGAGGCTCTTGCCGCGAACTTCGAGCTTGGTGCCATGCACCGCAACCGGCACGTCGAGACGCGCGATCGCCATCGATTTGCCGGTCAAGGTCGAGACCATGGCGCAGGTGACGACACCGACCTTTTTGCTGCCGGCAAAGACCGGATCGCCCATATCCGCGGGCTTTTTGCCCTCGAGCAGTAGCCCGAAGATTTTGAATCGCTCCTTGCCCTTGAGCCGCGCATGCGCATCGGCGCCGCGAAAATCGTTCTTGCCGGGGCTCACCGTGAAATCGAGCCCGAGCTCCCACAGGCTGTCGCCCGGCGGGTCGCGCTCGAGCGGATACATCTGGGACATATCGTACGGATAGAACAAGAGATAACTTTCGACCCGCAGGTAATCGAGCGTGGTGAAGCAGGTGGGAATGATCCCCATCGGCTTGCCTTCGCTCAAAATCGTATCCCAGATGAGTCCGGCGTCTTCGCCCTTGCAGAAGATCTCGTAGCCGCGCTCGCCGGTGTAGCCGGTGCGCGAAATCGTCACCGGCCGGCCGAACAGCGTCGCCGGCATGTGATGGAAATACTTGAGGTCGCGGATTCCGGGCACGTGTCTCGCCAGAAAATCGACGGCGACGGGGCCCTGCAGCGACAAATCGTGCAGGTCGTCATCGACGATCATCGCGGCGTTGCGGCCGACGACGTAAGGGGTCAAGGTTTCGTGTCCGGCGCCGCTGCCGTGCACCACCATCCACGCATTGGGCGAGGTGCGGTACAGGATGCAGTCCTCGATGAAATATCCCGCCTCGTTCAACATGCAGGCGTAAGCGGATTTGCCCGGATAGATCTTGCTGACATCGCGGGTGGTCGCGTAGTTGAGCACCGCGGACGCGTGCGGACCCACCAAGTGCAGCTTCTTGAGGCCCGAGACGTCCATCAAGCCGGCTTTGGTGCGAATCGCCACGTGATCCTGGGATACGTCCTTGGCGTAGGTCCATGCCGTGCCCATGCCGTTCCAATCCTCGAGCTTGGATCCGAGCGCGCGGTGCCGATCCGCCAAAACCGAGTGACGCCAACTGAGTGCCATGAATGTCTCCAGAGTTGCTGAGCGCAACCCCCTTTCTGAACGTTGTTATCGGCATAAATTATTGCCGGGCGACATTTTAGCTCATCCGGCCACCCAAAGATCACGGCGCTCGATGGCGATTTCACGTGAGGCGCTTTACCGTGCGCGGGGCACATTGGATGACTTTCCCTGGGTCGCGGCGTAACGTCCCTATCCTGAGAAGTCAGACGCACATCGAACGTTAGAGTCGAGCGACATGTTGACCCAAGCGCAGATCGAGAAATGGAACGAGGACGGGTTCATCGTCATCGAGCGCTTCCTGACAGCGCAAGAAGTCAGTCTGGCGCGGTCACGGTTCGAGCCCCTGTTTCGAGGCGAATTCGCGACCGGCCTCGATCCGGACGAATGGAATTGGCGCGAAGGGCGAGATCCTGCGGACCGCACGCGCCAAATCTGTAATGGATGGAAGTCCGACCGAGTCGTCGCCGGTATCGTGCTCAAGCCAGAGATCGGCCGGATCTGCGCCACTCTGGGCGGGTGGCCCGGGGCGCGCATCGGCCAGGATAACGTCATCTGGAAACCGCCGGGGGCCAAGCCACTCGGCTACCATCAAGACGACAGCTATTGCGGCTGGGTCGTGCCGAGCGGCTATGTCACCGTCTGGATGGCGCTTGACGACACGTCGGCAACGGGGGGCACCTTAGAATATGTGCGCGGTTCGCATCGCTGGGGCAACTTTCCACCCATCCGTCAATTTCACGCACCCGAGGATTATCGCGAGGCGCTTGAGGCGGCGGCGGCTTCGGTCGGGCAGAAGGCGGACATCGCTTACGTGGAAGTTCCCGCCGGGGGCTGCGCCGTGCATTCCGGTCGTACCTGGCACGGTTCGGACAGCAACCGGACAGACCAGCCTCGCCGGTCGCTCGTCACGCACTGCATCTCCTCGGAATGCCGTTTCCACCCGACCGAGGTCAGCCACATTTACAGCCGATACAAGCGGACTCAGGACGATACGATGGACGAGAGCTTTTTCCCGATCCTGTGGACGCGTACGGGCTATCGGACGCCGCAGCTGCCGGACCCTGGCGGCTCTCCGCCGGCGCGTAGCTCCTGACGGACTCAGCAGCCGCTCGCCGCTCGATCGGCGCTCACTCTCTGCCGCCCGAATCGACGCCCATCAGCTGACGTCTGGCGAAGTGTAAATGATCGGTGACGATGGCCACGGCCGTCTCGATATCGCGCGCTCGAATTGCTTCGTAGAGCGCCGCGTGCTGCCGATTGTATTCGGCGATCCGCTTCGGAGTCAGAACCTTGTCCTTCATGGCGTTCCATTGCCTGTGTGTGCGCACGGCATTGATCTGACGATAGACCCAAACCATGAGTGGATTGCGGGTCGCTTCGGAGATCAACTGATGGAACTCCTCGTCCCAAAGCGTGAAGTTCTCGCTGTCCCCGCTCGAAGCCTCCATGCGCGCGATCGCGCTGCCCAAACGCTCGATGTCCCGGCCAGTGGCGTTCAGCACGGCCAGGCGGACCATGTGCGGCTCGATTCCAAGGCGCACCTCGATGAGCTCGAGCGGACTCGTTTGCTCGGCGATACTCTCGCTATCACCGCGGCCAGGAAAATTAACGAAAGTGCCCGCGCCCAGTCGCCGCGTCACGAGCCCCTCCGCCTCGAGCCGGTTCAGGGCGGTGCGGATCGTGGCGCGCGATGCGCCGAAGGCCGCGGCGAACCGGCGCTCGGCCGGAAGTTTCTCGCCGTGCACGTAGCGACCGTCGAGGATCGCCTGGCGCAGCTGCGCGGTGATAGACAAGGAGCCGGGAACGGGATCCCGGATGACGGTTTCGCGGCCGCCGGAGTTCAGCCCAATTTCAGCCATTGCAACCGCCTTGGGATAATTGGTATATGTTTGGTTTGAAATCGGCACAGACCTATGTGACACTCTCGCCGTCTCGAGTCAAGTCCCCGGGGACATTCGCCGGCGACTCGTGCCCACGGGAGTGGCGTTTACCATGGCCTTTCCGACATCCACTAAGTACCTCATCATCGGCGCCGGCATTCATGGGCTCAGCACCGCTTGGCACCTGGCAGAAATCCTGCGCCGGTCCGGGCGCGGCAGCGGCAAGGACATCTTGGTGGTCGACAAGTCCGGGATCGCAGCCGGCGCCTCGGGCATTGCCTGCGGCGTCATCCGCAATAACTACTACCAGCCGGCCATGCGGCGGCTGATGGCGCATAGCGTCTCGGTTTGGGAGAGCGACCCTAAGGCCTTCAGCTACCACCCCGTGGGCTACATGCAAATCAGCCCTGAGGTGATGCATGAGCAAGTGGCGAGCATCGCACAGCAGCAGCAAGAGATCGGCTACGAGTCGGTCTTCATCGAAGGCGAGAAGGAGTCAACCGCCTATATGCGAGGCCTGTTCGATGACTGGCAAGCCAAGGGCATCACATCGGTGCTGCACGAGAAGAAGGGCGGGTACGCCAACAACGCCGCCTCGATCCGCGGGCTGGCGCAGAAGGCTGAGCAGGAGGGCGTCAGGATCCTGACCGGCGTGAAGGTCACGGGCTTTGAGAAGGATACCGGCGGGATCGTGCGAACGGTCCTCACCAACCAGGGGAATATCGATTGCGATTTCGTGGTCGTCGGCGCCGGCCCGTGGGTCAAGCAGATCTGGGACATGTTGGGGCTGCCGGCCGCGATCACGATCAAGGGTCGCGATGGCAAGCTTCATGAAAACGTGGCGATGTGGACTTTTTGGTCGCTGCAGGAGGGGACGCTCGGCGTCGATCCAATGCTCCAGCGGACCAACGATGGCAGGCTGCCCCCGGTTATCCACGTCGATACGGACGCGACGCTCTATTCCGACGTCGATCGCTCCGTGATCACGGACCGCATCTGGGGGATCTACTACAAACCGGATTTCAATTTTGGCGGGGTTCAGGGCGGGGCCATGCCTTTCAAGGTGAAGGCCGATCCCGACCAGGTGAACATCGATCCCTACGGGCCGGCGTCGCCGGATTTCGTGGTCGGAGAGGATTTCGCCCGTATGTGGTGCTCGGCGCTCGCCTTCTGTCAGAAGCGTTTCGAGGGCAAGCTGCCGCAATTCAAAAAAGAGCCCTCCGGGGGCATCGGCTCCTTCACGGCCGACAATTTCCCGGTGTTCGACCGCTTCTGCGAGAACGTTTATGTCATTGCCGATTCCAACCACGGATATAAGATGATCGGGGTTGGCCAGCTCGTGGCCGAGGATATCTGTGGCCGGACGAGCGATCTCTTGGAACCGTTCCGCTTCTCGCGTTTCGCCGAAGGCAAACTGCATCCAACCTCCAACAGTCCGTTTCCGTGGAGCTAGAAACGGCGTGCGTGAGCGGAATATTTCGGTGGCGGTATCGCGCCTTAAGAGGGGAACTCAATGAGTGATTTGGACGCCCATGTAAACGCCGCGGGCCGCAGCGATCTCGTCAAGCAAGTGCGCGAGAAGATCAATCGGCTGGGCATCCAGTACCTATACTGTCAGTTCGTCTCGGTGACCGGGCGTATTGTCGGCAAGGGCATTCCCGCCGATCATTGGGAGCGCGTGGCCGAGCGCGGCTTCCAACTGGTCTATGGCTCCACCGCCAATCTGTACGTCGATCGCCACAAGAATTATATCGGCTACGGGGCCGAGGCCTCGGAGCTGGTCGGCATTCCCGATCCCGAGACCTTTGTGCAGCTGCCCTGGGACAAGCGGATGGGACGGGTTTTCTGTACCTGTTTTCGCAACCGCGAGGAGAAGGAGAACCCTGGCGGGCATTTGACCTCCGATTGCCGCGGCAACCTGCGGCTGATTCATGAAGCGTTCAAGAAGGCCCACAAGGGGTTGCATCTTCGCCACGGCTGCGAGCCCGAGATGATGTGGCTCAAGAAGGGCGCGAACGGCCTGCCGGACGGCGGATTCTCCAAGCCTAACTGTTATCACATCGACCAGTTCGAGTCGCTCCGGCCGGTGTTCATGCGCGCGATCGATTATTCCCGCGCCATGGGTCTCGACATGATCCAGGGAGATCACGAGGACGCACCGGGTCAGCTCGAGCTCAACTGGATGTACGACGACTGCCTGCGCACCGCGGATCGACTCACCACCTATCGCCAGATCTGCGCCCAGGTCGCGCGCGAATTCGACCTGATTGCCTGCTTCATGTCGAAGCCATTCATGGGCGTCTCCGCGTCCGGGTGCCATCACAACCTCTCGCTATGGCGCGGTGGCGAGGAAAAGCTGAACAAGCTCGGGTATGACGACCTGCCGGGACTCGAGCAAAACTTTACCTATCTCGAGGGCGGCGAGAACACCTTTATGCCGGTGAAGGGCGACCCCAAGCCCGGTCCCATTGGACTGCACTGCATCGGTGGCCTCATCAAGCACGTGGCTGCGCTGACCGCAATCGGCTCACCGACCGTCAACTCGTATCGACGGCTCTGGGACACGGGCTTCTGGGCGCCCGTCTACGCCGACTGGGGTTATCAGAATCGTACCTGTGCTCTGAGGATCTCGGCGCCGGGGAGGTTCGAATACCGGTCGGTCGATTCGACCGTGAACCCTTATTTGATGGCGGGAGCCATTCTCAAGGCGTTTGACGACGGCATCAACCACAAGCTCGATCCGGGCGAACCCGAGGAGCGCAATATTTATGTCGCTATGGCGGCCGGCAAGAAGGTGAAGAAATTGCCGATGTCGCTCGGCGAGGCGCTCGCCGAGCTGGAGAAGGACGAAACGATCAAAGCGGCGATGCCGGATGAGATGTACCGGGTCTTCACGCACTACAAGCGTGACGAGTGGGAAAAGTTCATGTCCACTGTGACCGACTGGGACCTGAAGCAATATTGGGACTATTTGCCCTGACGGCGGCGAGCCAAGGTCAGCGAAAGGAGAGCGGATCATGTGTGGAATTGCCGGATTGATTCATCGTGGCCGCACCGGGGATGTGGGCCGCGAGATGACCGCGATGCTGCAATCCCTGAAGCACCGCGGGCCGGACTCGACCGGCTACGCGCTTTATGGCAAGCCGCATGGTAAGGAGCTGGTCATACGCTTCAAAGTCGCCGAGCAAGACGAGATGTCGAAGGGATTCAAGATTCACGATCAGGTGAAGGAGCGTCGCAGCGAAATCGAGCGCCGTCTCGCCGAACTCGAAGCGAAGATCATCGAGGAGGACATGGCAACGGAATATGCCTTCCGCTTCCGTATTGCCTTTGACGGCGACCTGCGCCGCCTCGCGAACTACATTGAGGACGTCGAGGGCGCGGAGATCCTCTCCATCGGACATGGCCTCGAGCTGATCAAGGACTTGGGCGATGCCGATCACGTCGCCGGCCAGTACTCGCTGGGCGGCTTCGTCGGCACCCACGCCATAGGACACACCCGCATGGCGACCGAATCGGACGTCGATATCCGCTCTGCCCATCCGTACTGGGCGTATCCCTTTGCCGACGTCTCGGTAGTGCACAACGGCCAGCTTACTAACTACTGGAACGGCCGCCGCGCATTGGAGCGGCGCGGTCACCGCTTCGTGTCGAATTGCGATTCGGAGATGATTGCGGTTTATCTGGCGGACAAGATGGCGCAGGGCGCGACGCTTGAAGATGCCATGAGAGGATCGATCGAAGAACTCGACGGGGTCTTCACCTACTTGGTGGCGACTTCCGACAGTTTGGGAATGGCCAAAGATACGATGGCCGCCAAGCCGATGGTGCTTTACGAAAGCGATCGTTTCATCGCGCTTGCTTCCGAGGAAGTAGCGATTCGCAGCGTCTTCCCGCACGAGATCGATACCTTCGATCCCTATGAGGGCGAAGTGCGCGTCTGGAAGAATTGAAACCTGTTCCGCATCAATAGCCCCGAGAGAAACTATGGCAGCCACAACAAAAGCTACGGACTTGGGAATGCACACCGAGCAGCTCGCAGGGCGCTCGCAGCAGCGCTTCTTCCGACCGGAGGAAGATGAGCGGTTCACCTATCCGCAAGCCTTCGAAGTCGACTTCAAGAAGCGCGCGCAATTCGACGCAGGTCCGATGAGTTCGAGCGAAGTCAATCTGAAGCTGCGCGAGCTGATGAGCCAGGGCTTTGGTACCGTGGTCATGAAGAACCCGGGCGCCAAGCATTCGCTGGCAGTCGGTATCCTCAACCGGCTCAACCTCACCATCGAAGGCAGTCTCGGCTATTTCGGCTGCGGCTTGATCGACGGACCGAACATCCACATCAAAGGCCGCGTCGGCTGGTCGTGCGCCGAGAACATGCTCGCCGGGACGGTGGTGATCGAGAAGAACGCGGGCTCGACCTTCGGCGCAGCGCTCCGCGGCGGCGACCTCATCTGTAAGGGCGATGTGGGCGCCCGCGTGGGTATCGACATGAAGGGCGGCACGATCATCACCGGCGGCCGGGCCGGCGCTTTCTGCGGCTTCATGATGCAGCGCGGACGCATGGTCATCCTTGGCAATGCCGGCAAGAACCTGGGCGACTCGATGTACGACGGCACGATTTACGTCGGCGGAAGTATCGATGGACTCGGCGTCGATGCCATACCGGCCGAGATGACTGACCTCGACGTGCAGTGGCTGGAGCGCAAGTTGAAGCTGTACGGTCTTGAAGCGCCCAAGGGTGCCAAGAACATGCAAAAGATCTGCGCCGGCCGGCAGCTCTGGAACTACGACAACCTCGAGCCTGCCGAGAAGAAGCTCATCCTGTAGACATTCCGAGAAAGGAAAGCAGAATATGGCGAAGGATAAGAAGGCGCCGGTCACGGTGCCGGCGACGAAGAAGAAGCTCAGTCGAAACACCCACGTGCTCGGCCAGAGTTCTCTCTTCACCCCCCAGGTCATCGATGACATCCACATCAAGAGCGAGCTGGGCCGCTACCGTATGCGCGGCTTCTCGCTGTTCAAGAAGATCCCCAGTTGGGACGATCTGACTTTCTTGCCCGGCACGTTGACGCGTTTCGTCATCGAGGGTTATCGCGAGAAATGCGAAACGAAGACCATCATCGGCCCGCGCGCGAAGCGACCGCTGGTGCTCGACATTCCGGTCTACATCACCGGCATGAGCTTTGGCGCGTTGAGCTACGAAGCGAAAATCGCCTTGGCACGAGGGGCGACCATGGCCGGCACCGCGACTTGTTCCGGCGAGGGCGGCATGATTCCCGACGAGCGCCGCTATTCCTCGAAATGGCTCTATCAATGCATTCAGTCGCGCTACGGTTTCAACCCGAACCATTTGCGTCTGGCGGATTGCTGCGAGTTCTTCATTGGTCAGGGCTGCAAAGTGGGCCTCGGCGGCCATCTGATGGGCCAGAAGGTGACCGATCAGGTGGCCGAGATGCGCTCGCTGCCGGCGGGCATCGACCAGCGCTCGCCGGCCCGCCATCCGGATTGGCTCGGGCCTGACGATCTGGCGTTGAAGATCCAGGAGGTCCGTGAAGCAACGAATGGGGAGATCCCGATTCAGCTCAAGCTCGGCGCAGCCCGCGTGTATGACGATGTGCGCATGGCGGCCAAGACCGGACCCGACAGCATCTATATCGACGGTATGGAAGGCGGCACCGGCGCCGGCCCGCATATTGCGACCGAGGAGACCGGGGTGCCCGGTATCGCCGCGATCCGTCAGGCCCGCAAGGCGCTGGACGACGTCGGCATGTCCGGCGAGATTTCCCTGGTTTACGCCGGCGGTATCCGCAACGGCGGCGATGTCGCCAAGGCGCTGGCGCTGGGCGCCGACGCCGTCGCAATCGGGCATTCCGCCCTGATGGCCCTCAACTGCAACAAGGATATCCCGGAAGCCGACTACGAGAAGGAAATCGGCGTCGAGGCGGGGCACTGCTATCACTGCCATACCGGACGCTGCCCGGTCGGCGTGACGACCCAGGATCCCGTGCTGCGCAAGCGCCTTGACCCCGATGGGGCCGCGGAACGGGTTTACAACTTCCTCCACTGCCTCACCATCGAGGCCCAGATGATGGCGCGCGCCTGCGGCAAGACCAACGTGCACAGCTTGGAGCCCGAGGATCTGGCCGCGTTGACCATGGAAGCGTCCGCGCTCGCCATGGTGCCTCTTGCCGGATCGCAGCACACGGTCGGCCGGCCCGATATGACTCGCTACTGAGAGGTGTGAAACCATGGCCAAAGTAGTCAAGCTCAGCAAATACGCAGCCAAAAAGGGGGCCAAGTCGGCCAAGTCAGCCGGCAAGACGGCGGGAAAAAACGCCGCCGCGAAGACGGCCGGCTCCAAGGACATTGATCACTTCATCAAGACCGCGGGCCTCGACACCCGGCGAGAGAAGGAGATCGGTCAGCACATCGGCTATCGCTACGATGTCAATCTGGTCCCGGACTATAACCGGCTCACACCCTTCCTCAAGAAGTACATCAACACCATGGGCTGGTCGGACTTGAACTGGCTCGAGGACGTGCACTTGGGCTATGAGGAAGGCAAGGCCGCCGTCTTCGACCGCAACGTCAATGGCTGGGTCATGGTGCCTGAAGGTGTGAAGCTTCCGGACAATCAACAGGACCGCGACATGCTGGCGCGTGAACTCTTGATCAAGTTCCAGATGTCGCCGCGCCACCCACTCGTCGATCTCAACAAGGCTTACCGCAAGTTCTGATCGGCTCCTAGTCCTCGAGCTTGGGGTCGCTGCGATATCCCGTGGCATGCGGCCAATCCGGTCGGAAGGAGAGAATCTCGACGCCGGCCGGGAGGTTGGGATTGAACAGCCGGTTGTGCCAGTAGGTCGCCTGATGGAATGCGTGGCCGCGAGCGAGTCGCGCGACGCTACACGGGATGCGATAACCCTGGGTGTACTGTTCGAAGTCGAGGATGCAGCGTCCTTGGGCGGCGAGCAGCGCCGCAAGCGTCGAGCCCGGCCCGAAGAGCGCTGTCATGAGATCTGAAAAACGCGCTGGCTCCTGGAAATAGCTGCCCTGAAGGATTTCGAGCACTTTGTCGAAGCGTTCGTTCGGATCGTGCATCTTCAGGTATTGATAGCGAAACAGCTCGGTGCTGTCCTGCGGTTCGGACTCGACGATGAGCGTGACGATGCCGGGTGAAAGTTGCTCGCCCCGCGCGACGTCGACGACTCGTGGGCACATTCCCGAAGAAGGCCGCGCGCCATTCTGACGCGCCGCCAATTGCCTGAGGCGGCACTGCCAGCCGATGAACTCGCGGCACAGTGCCTTGGATGCGGATTCGGTAAGCACGACATTGTCGGGCAAGCGGGTCATCGACGACTGCCTGGATTATAGACGCGTTCGATCAAGTTGACCGCTTCGAGCGCAAGCTGCTTGGAAAAAACTTCCTGTGTTGCATATGCCACCTCGTTTACTATCATCGCTCGAAACAAGGTGTCATCCAAATCGGGGGCATCCCAGACCTGCCTCGGCCCTTGCAAGACGCTCGGTGCTCGTCATGAGGTTAGGCAACGGAGGTTGATCGCTTGCAAGAGGGTGACTGGATCTCCGCCGGTGGAGTTAAGCGGGCTGCCCAGACTGCCGGTGAATCCGGCAGACTGCGCCGCTCGATCGACTGGAAAGGCGCCTTTTGGGTGGCGAGTGGCGTGCCGGCGCTGGTGTTGTTTTCAATCGGCCAAGTTGCCGGAGCGGTCGGTAAGCTCAGTTTTCTAATCTGGTCGCTATCGATAATCATGGGGTTCGTTCAATCGTTCACCTATGCCGAAATTGCCGGGCTATTTCCCAACAAGTCGGGTGGCGCATCCATCTACGGTGCCGCCGCCTGGGTCCGCTACAGCAAAGTGATTGCTCCGCTTTCCGTGTGGTGCAATTGGTTCGCCTGGTCGCCGGTACTCTCGCTCGGCTGCAGCATTGCGGCTGCGTACGTACTCACTGCAGTCGCGCCAATTCATGATTTCACGACGTGGACTCTATTCACGCAGACAATAGGTCCGGTGACGTTTTCCATCAATGCGGCCTTTTTTGTCGGGGCCGCGTTCATGTTGATCACCTTCTCGATCCAGCATGGAGGTATCGCAGGCACCGCCAACATTCAAAAATATATCGGCTTATTGGTGATCGTGCCCCTGATCATCGTGGGCGTGGTGCCCATTCTGAATGGGCACTTGAACTATGCCAATTTCATGCATCTGGTGCCGCCGGCGGCCGCCGGCGCGCCCGAACCCGGCCATTGGAACCTCAGCGGCTGGACACTGGCGCTGGGCGGCATGTTCCTCGCTGCCTGGTCCACGTATGCGTTTGAGACGGCTGTATGCTACACCAGCGAATTCCGCAATCCCGGAAGCGACACCTTCAAAGCTATTTTCTATTCGGGAATCCTCTGTATCGGACTCTTCGTCTTGGTGCCGTTCACTTTTCAAGGCGTGCTCGGTGTCACCGGCATGCTCGCTGCACCAATCAACGATGGGTCAGGCGTCGCTGCCGCCCTGGCGGCGATGGTCGGCGGCGGCCGCGTTGCCGAGGCTCTTCTCGTCGTCATGATGATCATGGCATTGCTCCTATCGATCATGATGGCGATGGCCGGTTCGTCGCGCACCCTCTATCAGGGTTCCGTCGATGGCTGGTTGCCGCGCTACCTTAGCCAAGTGAACTCCCACGGCGCGCCCACAGCGGCAATGTGGACAGATCTCATCTTCAATTTAGTCGCGTTGTCCGTCGCTTGCGGAGGCGGTCCAAGCTTCGTGTTTATTCTGACGATATCGAATTGCGGCTACATGATATTCAATTTTCTCAATCTCAATTCCGGTTGGATACATCGCATTGATTCCGGCGAAACCGCACGACCCTACCGCGCCCCGACGTGGTTGCTCGCGCTCGGCGCGATCTTCGCGTTTGTAAACGCCGCGTTCATGGGCGCAGGAGCGAAAGTATGGAACCCGTGGGCGCTCAGTGCGGGCGCGCTCGCGGCGGCGCTCATATTGCCGGTGTTCTGGTTTCGTCACTACGTGCAGGACAGGGGTAAGTTTCCCGACAAGATGCTCGAAGATCTTCAGGTCGGCGGAACACCGATCACCGAAACCAAGGCCGGCGTACTACCGTATCTCACACTGGCGGCCGGGATCGCTGTCGTCCTGATCTCCAATTACTTCTTCAAGCTCTGAAGATTCAGCGGACTTGACCAAGCCGGCGTCTTGCGTCAGTACACCGCGAGGTGATGGGTAATTGCCACTACGGCAATACCCAGGGCCAGGACTGCATAGGGCCATAAGCCCGCGCGGTTGACGATCTGCTCGCCTCCGACCATCTCCAGGTCCTCGGCCATTTCAGGCGGGAATGTGCCTTTATCCTGGATGTAGTGGCGGTAGACGAACACCGGGACGATCATCGCAGCAAAAATGAGGCCTGTTTTGAGCGTTCCGGCGCCATACACATCGGCGCCGAAGCCCATGAAGGCAAGATTGACGAAAGACAAAACCGCTCCCGCGGCAAGTATCCACGTCGGAGCGCGCCAGGGGCGATCCTGGCGAGGCCGGTCCAGCCGATGAATCCAGCCCGCATTCAAGTTCAAGAAATTGAACAGTAGATAGCCGATGTTGGCGGCGCCGATGACGAATACGGTGTCGGACAGCAGCAACAGCACCAGGTTGAATCCCAGATTCGTGAGCATGGCGTTGGTCGGCGCGCCGTGCGAGTTGACCTTGGCGAGGTACTTCGGCAGCCAACCGTCCAAAGACGCTTGATAGAGCGTGCGCGAGGAGCCCGCCATCGAGGTCATGAGCGAGAGCACGAGCGCAAGAATCAGCATGATCACGACCATCACCCCGACGATCGCGCCGGCATGCACCATTTTGGCCATTACGGCCGCAACTCCCATGCCGCTGTAGATATCCGGCGCAAGCATCCCGCCGTATTCGGCCGCCGCCGTCACTTGCCCGGAGGCATCGACGACCGCGGGATGCACCAAGCTGCCAAGGCCGAGAAAGCCTTGAAACGCGAATGGCACCAGCGTGTACACCACCACGCACAACAGTCCCGAATAAAAGATCGCTTTGAAGGTATCGGTCTTGGGGTTCTTGAATTCACCGGTGTAGCACACAGCCGTTTCAAAGCCGTACGTGGACCAAGCGGCGAGAAACATCCCGGCTGCGAAGACCGTGATTCCCGCCATATTCCAGGAGCCGTCGATCACGCGGCCCGCGGCATCATGCGCGAGCGGAACCAATGGAAAGTAGTTGGTACGGACAATGTCGCCCGTCACGATCGGCACGATGCCGATGAGCAGCAGAGGAATCATCGCCGAGATTCCCAAGATCTTGGTGGTATTCGCGGATCGCAGAATGCCGCCGTCCTGAATGAATTTGACCGCGAGCAAAATCACCGCGCCCAACAAGAAGGTGGCATTGATGCGCAGGCTCAATCCGGTCTTGAGCGACCCAAGATCCAGCAAGGTCAATTGCCACGTATTGATCATCGAGTCCGGCGCGTAAAGACCATTCAAGATGTAACCGGCTGCCAGGGCCGAGCCGGTTGCCTGTACGGGAGACCAGGCGAACCAGTTGCACCACACTGAGATAGGCGCGATCACCTTGCCGTATCTCACCCAGGCGATTGCCCCGTAAATCGAGGTTCCCCCCGCCTTGTTGGGGAACAGGCCGGCGATTTCGGCGTACGTGAAGGACTGAATGAAGCCCATCGCGATCGATGCCGTCCAGATGATCCATGAGAGTTTGCCGACGGTGGCCGCGACGGCGCCGATGGAGAACAAGACCAGCGGCGGAACCCCGCTGGCCACCCAAAATGCGCCGGTCCAATCGATTCCGCGCTCGAGGCCGGAGCTCTTCGCCGGGACTTCGCCAGCCGTTTGTTCGGCGGCGACGCTCATACGGTGATTCTCCGTCCTAACATATGATCGAACGGGGTCGCTTCGACCCCGTTGATTCCTGCGACAAGCGCATGGAAATTATTAAAAACATCGGCGTAATTCCGCGGCGATTTCAAAGATGTCTCCGACGATTCCATACTTGGCGACTCCGAAAATCGATGCTTCGGCGTCGCTGTTGACCGCCACGATGGTGGCGACGTGCTTCATGCCGGCCAGATGCTGTATGGCGCCCGATACTCCCATGGCGACATAGAGCTTGCAGGCGCTCGCCGTCTTGCCGGATTGTCCCACCTGGCGGCTCTTGGGCAGCCAACCCGCGTCCGCGATGGGCCTCGAGCAGCCGAGCGTCGCGCCGATGGCGTCCGCGAGTTCACGGAATTGCTCTACCTTGGCTTCCTCGCCGATGCCGCGGCCGATGGTCAGAATGAACTCGGCCGCCCCCATGTCGACGTCGTCGCCCGCGGCCAATTCGACGAACTCGCGCCCGATCGAGCGAGGCGAAGCCGCGGGCGGCGCGAATGCGCTCACCTTCGGCGATGCGGGCGACTCCGGCGCCTTGTACACGTTGCCGCGCAGGGCGAGCAGTACGGTGCTGCGGCCGGGGAAGTCGACTTCCACATTCACCTTTTGGCCGTAAGCGCCGCGCGTCGCCACCAGTTCACCCTCGATACGCTCCATCTTGAACACATCGGTGGCGAATCCCAGCCCAAGTTCGGCGGCCACAGCCGCCGCGTACCCGAACGAATCGACGCTGTGTGCAATGAGCACCACCTCCGGGCGCCGTTCGGCAATCAAGGCGCCGATCGCCGCCTCGAAAGTGTCGGGGTCGAAATCCGCCGCGGGCACCTTGATCGCGACGATCTCATCGACCCCGGCAAGCTTGAGAGCATCGACGTACCGCTCCGGCGCCGCCGCCAGCAGCGCCACGGCGACTTCATCGCCCGCGCGGCGCAGCCCCTGCGCCGCGCCGATGAGTTCGAGCGATACGGGGCGCAATTCGCCGCGCCGCTGTTCGGCAACGATCAGCACGCCGCTCATGCCGCTTCCCCTTTGAATTCGCGAATGATCTCGGCAAGACGTTTGGCTTGCTGCGCCGTATCGCCCTCGATCAGTTGCGCGCGGCCCTTGTCGGGTACGTACATGCGGCGCACGCGCGACAGCGATCCGGCCTCCCCGACATCGCCCGCGGAGAGCCCGAAATCCGCCAGGGAACGCACTTCGATCGGCTTGGCCGCAGCCTGCTTGATGCTGCGCAACGAGGCGTAGCGCGGCGTATTGATGCCGAGTTGTATGGTCAGCACCGCGGGGCATTGAATCTCGACTTCGTGCAACAGGCCGCCTTCCAGTTCGCGGCGGAACACCGCGCTTTTTGCGCCCGGCGTGTAGCCCAAGGAACTGACCACCGCGGCGTGCGGCCACCCGAGAAACGCCGCCGTGGCGATTCCGGTGGATGCGAACGCCTGATCGGAGGATTGCACGCCGGCGAACAGCATGGCGGGCGCCTCGCTCTTGGCCACCGCCGCCAACACCCGGGCGATGGCGATGGGATCGGATCCTTCGATGGCCTCCTCCCAGACGCGAACCGCGCGGTCCGCACCCTTGGCCAGGCACTTGCGCAAGGACTCATCGACCTCTTCGGGTCCCACCGACACCGCGATGACTTCGACCGGTCCGGCCGCGGCCTCTTTGATCTTGACCGCCTCTTCCAAGGAGAAGTCATCCCATTCATTCAGATCGCGGATGAGAAAATCGGCATCCACATCGCGCCCGTCCTCGCGGATCGTGAAATCCTCGTCGAGCGCCGCCACTTGCTTCACGGCAACCAGAATCTTCATGCCAATGCTTCCTCGGTGCGCGCGGCCGGAATGGCCTCGCGCATCAGTTCGATCAGTTCCTTCACCACGAATTTCCCCTCATTGCCGGTGGTTTTCAGCGCATCCTCGAACATCGTCAAATCCTTCGGGCAGCTCACCACGTACACCTCGAGGCCCGGAATGGCGGCCGCTTCCTTGATGCGATTCTGAGCGGGTTTTTCCGCACCCACCGGGTCCGGAATCCAGATTCTGCCGCCGCCGGCGCCGCAACAAAAGGAGTTTGCGCGGCTGCGGCCCATTTCCACGATCTCGCAGCCCAATAATTTCAGCACCTCGCGCGGCGCTTCATATCCCTTGTTGAAGCGTCCGAGGTGACAGGGATCGTGAAAGGTGGTGCGGTATTTGAGCGGCCGGGTGACCCGCAGCTTGCCGCTCTCGAACAACCGCTTCACGAAGCTGGTGTAATGCTCGATGGGGTACATGGCGCCGAAATCGGGGTATTCGTTGCGGATCGTATTGTAGGAGTGCGGATCGGTGGTGACGATGGTCTTGAAGGACGCTCCCTGGAGCGCGGCGACATTGGCATTGGCCAGGATCTCGTACAGTCCTTCCTCGCCGACGCGGCGCACATCGTTGCCGGCATTCGATTCGCCGTCGAAGAGGATTCCGAAGTCGACTTGGGCTTCGTGCAGCAGCTCGGCGAAGATCTGGGACACCTTCTGATTGCGCGGCTCGAAGGAGGCGTAGTCGCCGACGAACCACAGCACGTCGACCGGTTCCTTGCGCGCATCCTTGACCTTGAAGGGCAGCGACTTGCTCCAGGCACCGCGCTTGCGCTTCGATTCGCCGAACGAATTGCCGGTCTTGTGAATCGTCTGCAGCGTCTTGGTGAGCAAGGGATCCATGGCGCCGTCTTCGACCAGCTTGCGCCGCATCTGCACGATGATGGGCACGTGCTCGACCGCGACCGGGCATATCTCGACGCAGGCCATGCAGGTTCGGCAGGACCACAGCGTTTCCATCGCCACCTGGCCGGGCGCCTTGCCGTGCACATCGAGCTCGGCGGCGGCCGGCAGCACGCCGGATTCGAGCGTGGTGTTCGCGAACTCGCGCAACGACAGGATCACATCGCGCGGCGAGAGCGGCGCACCCACCGCACGCGCCGGACAGGCTTCGTGGCAGCGGCCGCATTTGGTGCAGGCATCGAGATTCAGCAGCTGCTTCCAGGTGAAGTCGGTGATCTTGGCGACCCCCGGAGCCTCCTGGGCCTCCGGTATGCGCGGCAGGCGCTGCGCGGCTTGAGGGTCGCGCACCATCAATGACCCGGCCGCCGTGAAGATGTGCTTGACCTTGGTGTACGGTATCAGCGCGACGAAGGCGAGCGCGAGCAGTCCGTGGAACCACCACAGGCCGTGGCGCAGCAATCCGCCGCCGTCAGCGTTCAATCCCGCCGTGCGCAGGGCCTCGGCAATGAGCGCACCCACCGGCGACCACCAGCGGGTGTCCCACACATCCGGCCGCGCCTGCAGCCACACCAGCCGAGAGGCTTCGAGCAGGTAGCCGGTGCCGCCGATGATCAGCAGCGTCCACAGGAACGTCCAATCTTCGCGCCGGTACTGCGGGCGGTCGAAATCCGGATCGCCGGGGACCCGGTCCGGCCGCGCATAATCGAGCTTCGGGAGGCGCATCCAGCCGCGCCGGACCATCATGTAGGCGAGGCCGCCGATGAGCGCCACTCCCGCGACATCGAGAATGAGCGAGAACACCAGATAGAACGCGCCGTGCCAAAAGCGAATCCCGAACAAGGGCTCGAGAATGTCGTATTCCAAGGTGATCGTGGCGGTGCCCAAGAACAACAGCACAAAGCCATAAAAGATCAGCCGATGCGCCGCACCGGCCGCCGGATCGCGGCGCGCGACCGTGCTGTGGCGGAGCACGATCGCGACCATGTCGGTGAACCGTGACCACAGACCGCCGTCCAGTTGCAGTGCCGCGCCACGACGGTACTTGCGAATCTGCAGGTACACGCCGTAAAAGAAAATCCCGATCGCCGCGTAGCCGAGCACGTAGAAAAGCCGCACTTCGGCTGTCGGAAACGCCTCGAACAGGATCCGAGTGACAGCGTCAGTGCGGCTCACGTGGATTACTCAGACAGGCTCCTAAGTCTTGTACTCGAGCTCGAAACGCCCGCCGGGCATGTGCGAAGCGCCCCACACCGCGACCTCGCGCTTGTAGGGCAGCGGCAGCTGCGCATTGGGCTCCTCGATCTCGCGCGCCAGGCGGTGGCCGGAGAAAGTGGCATCCGCGATGAGCCGTGGCGCTTCGGCATCGCCGATCAGGTAGACGGCCTTGACGCCGTCCTTCTCCCACTCGCCCTGCCGCTGTTTGATCTCCCGGAACAGTCCGTCGTTCGAGTGCCGCCCGGTCACGAGCACCAGCGAATCGAATTCCACCCAGCGGTGGCTCTTGTTCGGTTCGCGCGGCAGGTGCCCGGCTCCGCGATAGGTACGCTTCGAACCGTCGCCCCAGATGTCGTACACCTGGACGCGGCCCTTTTCGATCTTGCTGGCGAAGGCGTTGTGCATTTCCTTGATGTGCAGTTCGTGCATGCGGCGCATCATGTTGGGATATTCAAGAGTGAAATGCATGTAATTGGCCAGATGCACGCCGGTGACCACCGTCACCTCGTGACCGGCGACCGCGAGTTTTTCCGCGAGGCTCGGCGCCATGAAATAAGTATCCGCGTTCAAGATCACCACGCGTTTGCCGATGGGCTTCTTGCCCTCCATTGCCTGTTCCGGCGTGAGTTGATCGGACTGCGAGGCGTCGGCCCCCGGAATCGGCTCATGGGTCAGACAATTGGTGCCGTCCGTATTCCACGACGATCCGGTGGCGACGACGATCTTTTCCGCGCCGTAGGCGATCGCGGCCGCGGCGGTCAGCGCCTTCTGGCCGAGCGCCACCTGGCTCTGCTTGTTTTTCTTCACCAGCTTGGCGATCTGCAATTCGCGGTAATCGCGGTGATAACCCCATTCGCCGAGGCCCGGCAGCGTCGCCACGGCATTCAGATGGCCGCCGATCTTGGCGGCCGTGTCGTACAGATGCACGGTGTAGCCGCGCTCCAGCAGCACGCGCGCGCATTCGCTGCCCGACGGGCCGGCGCCCACCACGAGCACCGAATCCTCGGAGCCGCGCTTGGGGAATTTTTCGGGATGCCAGCCGCGGCGGTATTCCTCCCCGGCGGTGGCGTTTTGCGTGCAGATCATCGGCGGACCGCCGATTTCCCAGCGCGAGATGCACACGTTGCAGCCGATGCACACGCGGATGTCGTCGTAGCGGCCTTCCTCGATCTTCTTCGGCAGCCACGGGTCGGAAATGGACGGGCGCGCGGCGCCGATGATGTCCGCGATTCCCTTGGTGACGATTTCGGTCATTTTTTCCGGATCGGTGAAGCGGCCGACACCGAGCACCGGCTTCTTCGTCACCTGCTTCACGTATTTGGTCCAAGGAACCTGATGGCCTTGCTGATAGAAGCGCGACGGGCCCGCATCCTCGCCCCACTCGGCGATGTCGCCGACATCGACGTCCCACAGATCGACCAGCGGATCGGCGAGACCGATGAACTTCACCCCGTCGTTTTCGACCTCGACGCCGCTGTCGCCATACAGCGTGTCGACGGCGAAGCGGGTGGCGATGGCGCAATCCTGACCGACCGCGCGGCGCACTTTTTCCAAGGTCTCGAGCCAGAAGCGCGCGCGATTCTCCAGCGAACCGCCGTATTTGTCCTTGCGCTTGTTGTAGTAGGGCGAGAGAAATTGCACCGGCAGATAAGAGTGCGCGCCGTACACATAAACGATATCGAAGCCTGCGTCGCGGGAGCGCAGTGCGGCATCGGCGTAGTACTGCTGCACTGTCGCGATGTCGTCGAAGTCCATTTCCTTGCAGTAGGTCAGCGTTTCGAACTCCGAGGCGTACTGGCTCGGTCCGCGCGGTGTCGCGCGCGACTCCATGCACGGCGCGTGCGAGGCGCCGTACCACAGCTCGACGCCGGCGAGCGCGCCGAAATGATGGATGTGGTCGGTCATGGCGCGTAAGTTGCGCACGTCGCCGGCGTCCCAGATGCGCGCCGAGAGACGGTGGGTATCGTCCGATTCCGGATGGATGGAGCAGTATTCGGTGTTGATGCCGGCCCAACCGCCTTCGGCCTTGAGCGAGCGATGAGCGGCCTGGAATCCCGGCTTGTCGGAGCCCGCGCCGATGCAATGAGGCACTTGGTAGAACCGGTTGCGAAGCGTCTTCGGCCCAATCTTGATCGGCTGAAATAAGATGTCGTGTTTCGGATCGCGCGCCATGCTTATGGTCCTCTGTTGGGGTGTGTATTGAGGGCGGTATCTATATCGTAGCGATTCAATGCTGCGGGGCTCGCCACCGCGGGCTTAAGGGAGCGGTATCATATTCGTTAAGGAGCGGCGCTGGCCAGGGCAATTGCTGCGCCGATCGGACCCGGTCCGACACCGGCCACGGCGTCCCCGCCGAGCCGACCGGAGAGTGCGCGGCTTGACCGGACCTTGAGCGCTGCCATCGGAAATAAATAGCACGCTAGTTACTGTAGTGCAAACTAATTGCGTACAGCGTAAATTGGCGCAGCGAGGCGAAGGCTTGAGATTTCGGCCGGCAACGTTTGAGGCAAATTCCAAGAGAGCCGCTGTGGCGCGTTTACCCAAGAACCCTATAAGGGCTGCGGCGTCCCGGAAGCCGGCCGCGGCGCCCGACGTCGGCCGGCGACTCGGCGCGGTCGCCCGCCGGGTGCGGGAAAGCCAGGGCCTGACCTTGAGCGATGTGGCGGCGAGGGCCGGAATCAGCGCCGGCATGTTGAGCCGCCTCGAGACCGGTCATGTGACGCCGAGTCTGGAAACCCTGGTCGCCCTGGCGGATGCGCTCGGCGTGAAGCCGGCGCTGCTGTTGCAGGACGTCGGCGGCGAGGAAGAGGGCGCTCAGCGGGTGCGTGCGGGCCAAGGGCTCGAAGTGGTGCGGCGCGGCACCCGCCGCGGCCACACTTATCATCTGCTGGCCGCCCAACGCGGCCCGAAAAAATCCTTCGAACCGTTCCTTGTGACCCTCACCGACAAGAGCGAGGTATTCCCGGGCTTTCAGCATCCCGGTACCGAGTTCCTTTATGTACTGACGGGGTCGCTGACCTATCGGCACGGCAGCCATAGCTACCCGCTCGCACCCGGCGACTCGCTCAGTTTTCGCGGCGAGGTGCCGCACGGTCCGGAAACACTGGGCAAGGTGCCGATCCGGATGCTGTCGATCATCATCTACGACGACGAGCCCTGAGGCACATTCGAGGCGCCTACCGCCGGAAAGCGCGCCCTGGCCTCCAAGTCCCCGAGTTCCTGATCGTTGCGCACATATTGCCGGCTGGCATCGCGCAGCGGCTGGAAGTCCCAGGGCGTTTGGCGCCCGGCGCGCAGCGCACCGTAGACGAAATGCCGGCGCCGCTGGCTCGCGATCACTTCCGTATGCAGGGCCTTGAGATCCCAGCGCCGGCCGACCTCGGCGCGAAATTCGCGCACGCGCGCCGCAAAGCGTGGCGAGGGGGCGAGATTTCGTAACTCTTCCGGGTCCTCGATCAAGTCGTAGAGCTGATCGGGATCGGCGGGCGAATGCACGAATTTGTAGCGCTCGCGCCTGATCATCACCAGCGGCGCGATCGCGCCCTCGGCCAAGTACTCGCCGATGACCTCACTGCTGCCGGCGGCCCCGGCAGCGCCGGCGAGCTGCGCGGCGAGGCTGCGGCCGTCGAGCGGTGTCGCGTAGTCGGTGATCGCGCCGCCGGCGAGTTCGTACAAGGTGGGGGCAATATCGATGAGGGAAGCGGACTCTGCCACGCGGCGCGCGGCAAAGCGCCGCGGCGCGTGCACGATGAGCGGTATCCGGCAAGCGGGCTCGAAGAAACTCATTTTGTACCACAGCCCGCGCTCGCCCAGCATGTCGCCGTGATCGGCGAGCAGCACGACGATGGTATCGGCGGCGAAGCGCGCATCGGAAATCGCCGCGAGCAGCACGCCGATCTGGTCATCGACGTATGAAACGGCGCCGTAGTAGGCGCGGCGCGCAGCAAGCACTTGCGCCTCGGTTACCGGCTGCGAGTCGAGCCCGCACACGTGGCGCAATCGCAGCGAGTGCGGATCCGGTTGGACCGCCGCCGAGGTCACGCGCGGCATATCGATGTCGACGCCGGCATAGCGATCCCAATAGCGTTGCGCAATCGCGTACGGGTCGTGCGGATGCGTCATCGAGGCGACCATGCAGAACGGGCGCCGATCCTTGCTGCGCGCCATGTCGAAGATCTTGCGGCGCGCTTGGAAGATGACTTCGTCGTCGAAATCGATCTGGTTGGTGCGGGCGCAGGGCCCGGCCTGCGTCACGGACTCCATGCTGTGATACCAGCTCGGGCGCTCCTGCGGGCGGGACCAGTCTGGCGTCCAGCCGAAGTCGGCCGGATAGATATCGGTGGTCAGCCGCTCTTCAAAACCATGCAGCTGATCGGGCCCGCAGAAATGCATCTTGCCGCTCAGCACCGTGTGGTATCCGGCACGGCGCAAATAATGGGTGAAAGTGGGCACCTGCGCCGGAAACTCCGCGGCATTGTCGTAGGCGCCGATGGCGGAGGCCTGGCGCCCCGCGAGAAAGGAAAAGCGCGAGGGCGCGCACAGCGGGCTGTTGCAGTAGAACGAATCGAAAACCACTCCGGCCGCGGCCAGGGCGTCGATGTGCGGGGTTTTGGCGACGCGGTTTCCATAGGCGGGGAGCGCCCGCGCCGTGAGCTGATCGGCCATTAAAATGAGAAAATTGGGGCGGTTCGACAAGGGTCACCGGTGCGCGGCCGCTTCCTGCGCCCGATACGCGATCCAGCTTTGCTCGATCAGGTACGCGTGAATGTTGTCGACATCTTTTTCGCTCAAGATGTCATCGAACCGCTCCATGCCCGCCGGCGCCATCGCGCCGCGCAAAACGATGTCCTTGAAGGCCGCGTGCAGCCCCGCATCGAGCCGGCGCAGATCGGGGGTGGTGGAGAGGCCGAGCGCGTGGCAACGCGAGCACTCTTCGACGAACTTGATTTCGCCGGCATTGATGCCGGCGGCCGTGGCGGTTTGCGCCGGCGGTTTGGCGAACGGTTCGCTTAGGCGAGCGGGCGGCGTCGGCACCTCGCCGCCGCCCAGCTTGAAGGCGATGATGCGGTTGGTGTTCTCGTAGGTGACGGCTGCGCTGCTCGGCGGAATGGGGCCTTCCGCGATGGCAGTGCCGCCATAACCCGTTTGAACCGCGACATACTGTTCGCCGTTGACCGCGTAGGTCGCGGGGGCCGCCATGATGTGGCTGCCGGTCTTGATCACCTTCAACACCTTGCCGGTGTCTGCGGCGTAAACCCACAGTCCGCCGCTGCCGCGGCCTTGGAACACGAGGTTGCCCGCGGTCGACATCGCCCCTCCGTCGTAGCCGCGAATGCCGCTGGAGGTCTCGTGTTCCCAAACGGCTTTCTGCGCGATCGGGTCCCAGGCGCGAAGAAGTTCGCGCACCGGCTTGACCTTTCGTGCCGCCTTGATCTCCTTCAAGTCCGGCAGGGGCCCAAACAGATGTTTCAAATCCGCCGCATCGTAGGTGTCGTCGGGAAAGATGCCATTGACGGTATAAAAGCCGTCGATGTATTTCACCTGGCCGCCGTTATGCAGCATGTCGACCCAGACGCTCGGCACATCGAGCACCGGGATGTAGACCAGGTGGGTTTGGGGGCTGAACGACATGGGATGCCATGTGTGTCCTCCGGCCCACGAGGGATACACGTTCTTGGGCGAGGCATACCAATCGGACTGGCTGGTCGGAATCGGCCGTCCGGTCTTCATGTCGACGCCGCTGGCCCAATTGATGTAGGTGTAGTTCTTTGCGGACAGGAGCTTGCCGGTCTTGCGATCGAGAATATAAAAGAATCCGTTCTTGGACGCCTGCAAGAGCACCTGCCGCGGGACCCCGTCGATGTCGAGGTCCGCGAAAATCAGTTTTTGATTGGCGTCGAAATCCCAATGATCGTGCGGCGTCGTTTGGTAGTACCAGGCGAGTCGCCCGGTGTCGGCATGCAGAGCGACGATCGAGGCGGTGTACAGGCCGTCGAGCTTGGCCGGACCCAGCTGCCGCAAATCGTACGGCGCCGCGTTGCCGGTGCCGAAATACACGAGGTTGAGTGCGCGATCGTACGCCATGGCGTCCCAGACCGTGCCGCCGCCCTGGTACTTCGGGTCGCGGCTCGCATCCCAGGTTTTCGCGGCCGCTTCGAGTTCCGGATTCTCGAACGGCTGCCCGGGTGCCGGCGGCACCGTGTAGAACCGCCATTTGAAGGCGCCGGTCTGCAAATCGTAGGCGGCGACATAGCCGCGCACGCCGACGCGTCCCATGTCCGAACCGCTGTTGCCGATGACGATGACGTCGCCGGCGATCTGCGGCGTGCCGGTGCTGGAGTAGGGCAGCTTGTGGTTGGTGATGGTGTCGACCACCCAGATTTTCTTGCCGGTGGCCGCGTCCAACGCATGCAGACGCCCGTCGACCGACGCCACGTACACTTTTCCCTGCCAAACGGCCACGCCGCGGTTCACGAGGTCGCAGCAGGGATTTCTCGCGGCCGCATAGTCCGCCTTTGGATCGTAGCGCCACAATTCACGCCCGGTTGCCGCATCGACCGCGTACACGTAACCCCAGGTGCCCGAGGTATACAGGACGCCGTCGATGACGATCGGCGTCGCCTCCTGGCCGCGCTGCGGGGTTCCGAGATCGTAGCCCCAGGCGAAGCCCAAGTCCTTGACGTTTTTGGCATCGATCAGCTTCAAGGGGGAATAATAGGTGCCGTCCTTGTCGCGCCCGCCGGTGAACCAGTTCTGCGGTTCGGAATCCGCCGCCTGCAGCCGCGCGGCGTCGACGGTGCCCGGCGCGCTCGATGCCGCGCCGGACGCAAGCGCCGCCAGGGGCGCAATCAAGGCGGCGCATACCAAGACACGGCGGGCGATGCGCGCCGCGGCGCGCGCTGGGATGGGCAATGGCGCTCTCCTTAAGGATGATCGAAAGCTTAGCGAACATCCGCCGTGAACGGTACCGCTCCTTATTCCCGCTTGCCGTCATCGCCATAAATGATGATCGACAGCATGCGTATCGGCACCTTTTCCAGGCGCACCGTCTCGAGTCCCTCGCCCGCCCGGCACGCGCCGATCGGCGCATGAACGCGCTTCACCGCAGCCATTGCGCAATACGCAAATTAGTTGCTCCACAGTTAAAAATCGTGCTTATATTCGCACATGGCACCTGTGCTGTTAATCGTTATTCGATCGGCCGAAATCCCCTAAAACCTGTATGCCTCATCGATTAATTCGTTTCGGCCTATCCCGCAGGCATCCGGAGCCGCGGATGTTCACCCGGCATGACTCGCTCAAGGCCGGCTACGACGTGGTGATCATAGGCGGCGGCGGACACGGTTTGGCGGCCGCCTATTATCTGGCGCGGGATCACGGCATCCGCAATGTCGCCGTGCTCGAAAAGGGCTATATCGGCGGCGGCAACACCGGACGCAACACCACCATCATCCGCTCGAACTATCTGACCCCCGAAGGCGTCAAGTTCTACGACGAAAGCGTGCGCCTTTGGCAGGATCTGGCCGAAGACTTCGATTTGAACCTGTTTTATTCGACGCGCGGTCATTACACCCTGGCACACACCGATTCGGCGATGCGCACCATGCGCTGGCGCGCGGAGGTCAACAAGCATTACGGCGTGCGCTCCGAGGCGGTGGACGCCGCGTTCGTGAAACGCGCGATCCCCGCGATCGACATGAGTTGCGGCGGCCACGCGCCCATCCTGGGCGCCTTGTTCCACGAACCGGGCGCGATCGCGCGCCACGACGCCGTCGCCTGGGGCTACGGCCGCGGCGCCGACCGCCGTGGCGTGGAGATTCACCAACAAACCGAAGTGACCGGGATCCGAATGGCCGGCGGGCGCGTCGTCGGCGTCGACACCAGCCGCGGACCGATCGCCACCTCGCGGGTGTTGTGCGCGGTCGCGGGATTCACGCCGCGAGTGCTCGAGATGGTGGATTTGCATACGCCGATTTACGTGCACCCGCTGCAGGCGATGGTTTCGGAGCCGGTCAAGCCGTGGCTCGACCCGATCATCGTATCGGGTTCGCTGCATGTGTACGTGTCGCAAACGGCGCGCGGCGAACTCGTGATGGGTGCATCGCTCGACCCCTACGAGCTGCATCACACGCGCTCGACGCTCGATTTCGTGGAGTCCTTGAGCGCCCACATGCTTGATATGTTTCCGTTCTTGAGCGAGGTCAAGGTCAATCGCCAGTGGGCCGGTCTTGCCGACATGACGCCGGACTTCGCCCCCATCATGGGCGTCACGCCGGTGGAGGGCTTCTTTCTGGATGCCGGCTGGGGAACCTGGGGATTCAAGGCGACGCCGGTGTGCGGCAAGACCATGAGCCATACGGTCGCCACCGAGCGCAACCATGCGCTGATCGAAGGCTTCTCGATGGAGCGCTTCGCGCGCTATCAAATGACCGGCGAAAAGGGCGCAGCCTCGGTGGGCCACTGATGAAAATCATGGTTTGCCCCTTGAACGGACCGCGCCCGGTATCAGAATTCGCGTACGGCGGAGAGGTGCGCAACCCTCCGGATGCGGACGCTTGCAGCGATGCCGAGTGGAGCGCCTACGTATTCAATCGGTCGGGGTCGCCGGGCGTCAAATACGAATGGTGGTGTCACATAGCCTCGGGCTTCTGGTTCATCGCGCTGCGCGACACGGCGCGCGATGACGTGATCGCGACCTATCCCGCGGAAGCGGCGCGTAATGTTCTCGAGCCGCCGCAACGCGCGCCATGATGTACCGGCTGGAGCTGCATCCGCAGGAATGGATCGATCGCTCGACAGTGATCAATTTCACTTTCGAGGGCAAGCCCTACCGCGGCTTCGGCGGCGATACCATTTCGTCGGCGCTCGCCGCCGCCGCGGTGCCGTACCTGGGCCGCAGCTTCAAGTATCACCGGCCGCGCGGCATCTTGTCGTTTGCGAATCACGACAGCAACACGCTGTTTCAAGTCGACGGGGTGCCCAATGTGCGCGGCGACGTGACGTTGCTGCGCGATGGCATGCGGGTTACGGCGATCAATACCTTCGGCGGCCTCGAAGGCGACAAGGCGCGGATTCTGGATCGCTTCGCGCGTTGGCTGCCGGTCGGCTTCTATTACAAGGCGTTTCATTCGAAGCGCATGTTTCCGCGCTGGGAGCGTATGTTCCGCGCCATCACGGGTTTGGGCGCCGTGTCGCTCGGGGCCGAGCGGCGCCTGACGCCGAAGCGCTATGGGTTTTGCGACGTGTTGGTGATCGGCGGCGGAGCGAGCGGCCTCGCGGCCGCGCTCGAAGCGGCTGCCGCGGGTGCGCGCGCGGGATTGGTCGATGAGGCGTTTCGCCTGGGCGGAGCCGGGGGCGGCGGATACGAGTCGGTGTGCGCACTGACCGACGCCGTCAGCCGTTCGCCGCGCATCACCGTGTTCGGCGCGACGGTGGCGGCCGGCTACTACGCCGATCATTGGGTGGCGCTCGCCGAGCCTACGCGCATGACCAAAATGCGCGCGAAGGCGGTGGTGTTCGCCACCGGCGCCATCGAGCAACCCGCGGTGTTCCGCAACAATGACCTGCCGGGCGTGCTCCTGGCGTCGGGCGCGTGGCGTCTGCTGCAGCGTTATCGGGTCGCCCCCGGACGGCGCGTGGTCATGGTGGCCGCGAATTTGGAAGCGTATTCGATCTGCCTGGATTTGCACGCGCACGGGGTGCACGTCGCCGCCATCGTCGAGATGCGCCGCCCGCCAATCGACGATAGCGAAGCCGCGCGGGGCTGCGCCAAGGCCGGCATGACCATCATTCCGGGGTCGGCGCCGTACGAAGCCATCGCAGGCGCCGACGGCGCCGTGGTGGCGCTCGCGGTCGTGCGGCTCGATGCGTCGGGCGGCGTCGGATCGGCAAAGCCGCGACGCATCGACTGCGACGCCGTCTTGATGAGCGTCGGGTGGGCGGCGGCCACGCAGCTCTACCTGCAGGCGGGCGGCAGCACGCGGTTCTCGGAGGAGTTGCAGCAATTCGTCCCCAAGGACCTGCCGCCGGGGATTTTCGCGGCGGGCCGCATGAATGGCGTCTACGATTTTGAGGCCCGCGTGGCCGACGGCAAGCGGGCTGGGTCCCAGGCGGCGGCCCACGCCGGCTTCGGAGTGCCCTCGAACGCAGCCATCGACCAATGCCACGCGGGCACCCGCTGCCCGTCGCACCGCTTTCCCATCATCGACCATCCGCTCGCCAAGAACTTCGTCGACTTCGACGAGGATCTGCAGGTCAAGGACCTTGAGAACGCGGCGCAGGAAGGGTTCGATTCGAGCGAATTGCTCAAGCGCTACAGCACGGTCGGCATGGGGCCGTCGCAGGGCAAGCATTCGAACATGAACGCGCTGCGCATCCTGGCCCGGGTGCGCGGCTTGGCCATAGAACAGCTGGGCTTGACCACTTCACGGCCGATGTATCACCCGGTCCCCTTGAAGCTGCTCGCCGGCCGCAGCTTCAATATCGAGCGGCGCACGCCGATCGACGGTGAGCATCGCGCGCTCGGCGCGGTGTGGATGCCGGCGGGGAACTGGCGGCGCCCCGAATATTATGCGGTGAGCGGCGAAACACGCGGCGAGAGCATCGACGCCGAGGTGCGGGCGGTGCGCGCGAGCGTCGGACTCATCGATGTCGGCACTCTCGGCAAGATCGAGATCCATGGGCCGCAGGCCGGATTGTTCCTGGATCGGGTGTATGCGGGCAAGTACTCCGGCATGAAGGTCGGCACCACCCGCTACGGACTGATGTTGGACGAGGCGGGCGTCATCATCGACGACGGCGTCATCGCCCGATTGACGGCCGAGACGTTCTATTTCACCACCACGACGAGCGGCTCGGCCACGGTGTTTCGCGAACTGCTGCGGCTCAACGCCTTGTGGGGGCTCGATTGCGCCTTGGTGAACGTGACCGGACACCGCGCCGCATTCAATTTCGCCGGGCCGCTGTGCCGCGACGTTCTTCAGGGCCTGACCGATGCCGACTTGAGCGAGAGCGCGTTTCCATTCTTGGGCGTGCGCGGCGCCAAGGTCGCCGGCTGCGTTGCGCGCCTGATGCGGGTTGGCTTCGTGGGCGAGTTGGGCTATGAAATCCATGTCCCCGCAAACGGGGCAAGCGCCGTGTGGCAGGCCCTTTACAAGGCCGGGCTGCCGCGAGGCCTGCGGCCGTTCGGCGTCGAAGCACAACGGGTGTTGCGCCTGGAGAAGGGCCATCTCATCGTGGGCCAGGACACCGACGGCCTGACCGATCCGTTCGAGGCCAATGCGCGATGGGCGGTGAACCTGAACAAGCCGTTCTTCGTCGGACAGCGCAGCCTGAAGATCCTGGCGAAGCGCGGACCGCGGCAGAAGCTCGTCGGCATCGAAATCCTGGACCCGAAGCACCTGCCGAAAGAGAGCCATCTGGTGATCGAGAAGGGGGAAATCGCGGGCCGCGTCACCAGCGTGGTGCATTCACGGACATTGAACAAAACCATCGGGCTCGCCATGTTGGCGCCGCAGTTGGCGGAGGCCGGCGGCGAGATCCGGATTCGCGCCGATCACGGCGAAATGCTGGCGGCGCGCGTCGCGGCCACACCGTTCTATGATCCGCAAAACCTGCGCCAGCGGGCCAGACTTGGCGCATGACCCGCCTGGCATTCGAAATGCTGGACCAGCGCGTTCGCCTGGGATTGAAAGGTCCGCGCGCCGCGGACTGGTTGTCGGCGCAAGGCATCGCCTTGCCGACGGCGCCCAACAGCTGGAGCCGCGTGCCGTCCGGGGGCGCCACGGAGGGCTTGTTGGTGGCGCGGCTCGGCAGCGCCGAGTTCTTTCTCGAGGATGCGGCCGGGAGCGCGCTCGAGGGCATGACATCGGCATTGGCGGCGGATCCGCCCGGCGTCTACCCGGTATTGCGCGAGGACTGGACATTCCATTTGAGCGGCGCGGGCGTGCACGAGGTGCTCGCACAAGTGTGCAACGTCAACTTCGAAGGGCTGGCATTGGATTCGCATCCGGTGATCATGACGCTCATGATCGGCGTCGCGGTGCTGGTGGTGCCGCAGGCGATGCATGAGGGGTCCTACCCTGAGCGGCGGTATCGGATTTGGTGCGACCCCAGTTTCGGTCCTTCCTTGAGTGAAACCCTTGGGGCGGTGGTCGTTGAAAGCGGCGGCATAATAAGAGGAGTATCGGCGTGAATCGGGATTGGTGGCATTGACGGTGGAAGCCGCGGCGATGGCGGGTGTTCCGTTGGCCGGCACCTCGTGGATTCCGGAAGCCTGTCTGAGTGACGGGTCATGCCCTTGATTCAGAGCATCGAGGATCTGCGCAAGATGGCCAGGCGGCGCATACCGCGGGCCATCTTCGATTATGCCGACGGCGGCGCGTATCAAGAGCGCACGCTGCGCGCCAACGCGGCGGATCTGGACGCCCTGACCTTCCGCCAGCGCGTCATGGTGGATGTTTCCTCAACCTCGCTCGCGACCACGGTGCTCGGCACCGAGATCTCGATGCCGCTCGCGATCGCGCCAACCGGGCTCGCCGGGCTGTTCCACGCCGATGGGGAAATCCTCGGCGCGCGGGCCGCCGCGGCCTTCGGTATCCCGTTCTGTTTAAGCACCATGTCGATCTGCTCGATCGAGGACGTGCGCGCGGCCACGGACCGGCCATTCTGGTTTCAGCAATACCTGATGCGTGACCGCGGATTCAATCAGGCGCTCATCGACCGGGCGATCGCGGCGCAATGTTCGGCGTTGATGCTCACGCTGGATTTGCCGCTGCTCGGGGAGCGCTGGCGCGATGCGCGCAACGGCCTGTCCATCCCGCCGCGCGTGTCGCTGCGCAACGCCTGGGACGTCGCGACCAAACCCGCTTGGGCGATGAAGGTGCTGTTCGGCAAACGCCGCACCTTCGGCAATCTGGTCGGACACATCCGCGGTGCCACCGGGGTCTTGAACCTCGCCGAGTGGACGCACTCGCAGTTCGACGCGTCGGCCACCTGGCGCGACGTCGAATGGGTGAGAAGCCGGTGGCCGGGCCGGCTCATTCTGAAGGGTATTTTGGATGCCGAAGATGCGCACCTCGCGCTGGCCGCCGGAGCCGATGCGGTGGTGGTCTCGAATCACGGCGGCCGCCAGCTCGACGGCGCGCCTTCCACGATCTCGGTATTGCCGGAAGTCGTGGCGGCGATCGACGGGCGCTGTGAAGTGCTGTTCGACGGCGGCATACGCTCGGGTCAGGACATTGCCAAAGCGCTCGCCCTGGGAGCTCGCGCCGGCTTGATCGGCAAGTCGTTTTTGTTCGCGCTCGCCGCCGGCGGCGAAGCGGGCGTCACCCGGGCACTCGGCATCATGCGCGACGAGCTACGCGTGACTTTGGCGCTGACCGGCACCCCGAATGCGGCGGCCGCGGGACGGCACATGCTCAGGTAGCGCAGCCAGCGCCGACAGGATGAGGGCGGCGACGATCAAAATGATGACGGTCCGAAAAAATGTCGCGAGGTGGGAGTTGATTTCCGATATCGCGACCTTGCCGAAGATGGTGGTGAGCGCGGCAATTAACGCCGATCCGAGCGCATAGAGGCGCCAGTCCGGGTTCATGCGGTCGGCAACGGCCGCGGCTTGCCGCGCGCAAAAGCCGCGTCGATGCGCGCGATTTCCGCAGCGCTGAGCTTGAGCGAACCGGCGCCGGCATTCTCGCGCACGTGCTCGAGCATGGATGCCTTGGGAATCACGAAGGTGTTCGGATGGCGCAGCAAGAATGCCAGTGCGACTTGTCGGGCGGTGGCGTGATGCGCCGCGGCGATCTCCTGCAGGATGCCCCCGTGCTTGGTGCCTGGGTCGAATGCGCTCGAGGAATCGCCGAAGGGCGTGTAGGCGACCACGGCGGTTCCGTGCTCGAGGCACCACGGCAGCACCGCGTGTTCGATCGCGCGCTCCTGCAGGTGGTACAGCACTTGATTGCAAGACGGGTGCCCGGTACCGGCGATCGCCGCAACTTCATCCAGATCGGCGACATCGAAATTGCTCACGCCCCAGGAGAGTATCGCCCCCCTGCGCAGCAACGCATCGAAGGCCTCGATGGTTTCCTCGAGCGGATGAGCGCCGCGCCAATGCAACAAATAGCAGTCGAGCCGATCGGTTCCCAGGCGTTTGAGGGATTTCTCGCAGGCCGCGACCGTACCGCGCCTCGAGGCGTTGCCCGGCAGCACTTTGGACACCAGGAACACCTCGTCCCGCCGCCCCTCGATGGCGGCGCCGATTATTTTCTCCGCGGCGCCGGAGCCGTACATTTCCGCGGTGTCGATGTGCGTCATGCCGAGATCGAGGCCGCAGCGCAGAGCGGCAATTGCGTCGTCGATGGCGCATTCCTCGGCACGCCACGAACCCTGGCCGACCGCGCCTACCTCGCGGCCGGTGGAGCCGAAAACACGCTTAGCGGGTCGCAGCGCCGTGCTCATGTGAAGGCCATCCGCGCCGGTGATTCAACCCGGCTGCTCCAGGGCCAGGCGTCGCGTCATGCGCAGCGCCGCCTCCCGTCCCTGGTAGTAACCCGGCACGACATCGAGCGCCGTGAATCCCATGGACTGGTAGAAGTTGCGCGCCTCCGTGTTGTGGGTGCGCAATTCCAAATTGATGCGAAACACGCCGGCTTCGATGGCGGTCAAAGTGAGCCAGTCCATCAGCCGGCGGCCGAGCCCTTGGCGGCGGTGATCGCTTGCCACCGCCAGCAGATTAAGATGCGCGACCTCTTCCCCGAAATGCATGATGCCGAAGGCCGCGATCCGCCGCTCGCGTCGCGCGACCACGGCCGAGCATTCCTTGCCGGCGATGCAGCGCTGCACCCGCGCCGGCGTCCATGACCAGGACAGGCCCTGCTCGATCAAATCGCGTGACATTTCCGCGATTTCGCGCGAGTCGGCAAGCCGCGCGAGAGCCAATGTGGCGAGTTGCGGCATAGCGCGGTCAGCGGCTCCGGTATCGGTCGGTGGCCAGCACCAGTTCGTTGGTATTGCCCGCCTCGAACGCCGAATGGCCGGCATCCGGTACCAAGCGCAACGTCGCCTCGGGCCACGCTCGATGCAGGTCCCAAGCGCTGGTTGCCGGACAGACGACGTCATAGCGTCCCTGCACGATGGTTGCCGGGATATGGCGGATGCGCTGCACATCGTCGAGCAGTTGCGTTTCGCTGCGCAGGAAGCCGCGATTCACGAAGTAATGACATTCGATTCGCGCCACCGCGAGCGCGAACTGGTCTTCGCCCCACTTGCGGATGTTGTCCGGATTGCTATACAGGAAACTGGTGGATGCCTCCCACACCGACCAGGCTCGCGCCGCCGCCAGGGCCGCCCGCTGGTCGTTGCCGGTCAGGCGCTGGTGGTAGGCGCGCAGGAAATCGTCGCGTTCGTCGAGCGGGATCGCGTCGCGGTACGCCTCCCAACAATCCGGAAAAATATCCGAGGCTCCATGCTGGTACATCCAGCGGATTTCCGCATAGCGCAACAGAAAAATGCCGCGCAGCACGAGTTCACTGACGCGCTCCGGGTGCGCCTCGGCGTAGGCGAGAGCCAGGGTGCTGCCCCAGGATCCGCCGAACACCAGCCAACGTTCGATGCCAAGATGCTTGCGCAGCCGCTCGAGATCGGCCACCAGATGCCAGGTGGTGTTCTCGATCAGACTGGCGCTCGGGCGGCTGCGGCCGCAACCGCGCTGATCGAACACCACGATGCGATAATGATGGGGATCGAAGAATTGCCGCGCGCGCTTGTCGGAACCCGCGCCGGGACCGCCGTGCAGGAACACCGCCGGTTTGCCGGCGGGATTTCCGCATTCCTCGTAATAGATCTCGTGGATCTCGGAAACGCGCAGGTAACCGTGCCGGAACGGTTCGATGGCGGGGTACAGTTCGCGGCGCACCACGGGTTGCGAGATCCTCGCGGAGGTACGCGAAGCCACTGCGCGCGCCGCTGACTTTGGGGTGCCGCGTTTTGCTGCGGATGGGCGCTTGGCGGCGGCGCTGCGCCGGGTGCGCTTGGCCGCGGGCTGCGCGTTTTTTTTCTTCTTCATGACCTATTCCTCTGTTGCTACTTTATGCGCGCTGGAGCATCGGCCCCAGCGGTTTGCCGCCCAGCAAATGCAAATGCAGGTGATAGACCTCTTGTCCGCTATCGGGATTGCAGTTGATCACGAGGCGATAGCCGCTCTTTGCGATTCCCTGTTTGCGCGCAAGATCGCGCGCGACGATGACCATGTGTCCGATCAGCGCCGCGTCCTCATCCTCTATATCATCCGTTGTCGGAATGGGTTTATGCGGCACAATTAATATGTGTACCGGGGCAGCGGGGCGGATGTCCAGAAATGCGATCACCCGCGAATCGCGGAAAACCACGGTTGCGGGCACCTCGCCCGCTATGATCTTTTCAAAAAGCGTAGGCATTTCATACGCCTCCGACGGTTCGGGGGGCCATAAGATTAGCAGGAAGCCGGGCGGCGCCTCGATTTCCGGTAGCGCCGCTCGTCTGTTGCAATGCAGCAAGGTACCGCTGCTGGTCGCTGCCCCGGCGTGGGCGATGAATGGTAATGGGAACGATTCTCATATAGAATGGGTTTATGGCAGCGAAACCTGAAATTGCCCAGGCAGCGGATGTACAGGCCGGGATCAAACTTGCCGATCTCGCCACGGGTGCGGTGGCACGTGTGGTTTCGGTATCGGCCGCCGACGGAGCTGCCCCCGACATGGACAGACGCCTGGCGGAACTCGGTTTCCTGCCCGGCGAAGCGGTGCGGATCGTCGCCCGCGGCCTGATGGCGCGCGAACCAATCGCGGTGCGCATCGGCACCGGCACCTTCGCATTGCGCTTGTTCGAAGCAGCTTGTATCCGCGTGTGTCCGGAGCAGCCGTTGCTCGGTTAGATTCATGAAGGCTTTGACCAGTGTGCATCCCAGCCCCTTGGTCGCATTGGTCGGCAACCCCAATTGCGGCAAGACCGCCCTGTTCAATGTCCTGACCGGCAGCCGGCAAAAGGTCGCCAACTATGCGGGCGTCACCATCGAACGCAAGGAAGGCTCTCTTCTGACGCCGTCAGGGCGGCGCGTGCGCATCCTCGATCTGCCGGGTGCCTATAGCCTCGACCCGTCGACGCCCGATGAAGAGATCACCGCCGATGTATTGCTCGGGCGGCGCACCGGCGAGACGGCGCCCGATTTCGTGGTCTGCGTTACGGACGCGACCAATCTTCGCCAGAATCTACGGCTGGTGCTTTCCCTCAAGCGCTTGGGCCTGCCGATGGTCGTCGCACTGAACATGACGGACATCGCGCGCCGCAAAGGCATCCTCATCGATGCGCCGCGTCTGGCAGTCGAGCTCGGTGTACCGGTGGTCGAAACCATCGGCGTCAAAGCGTCCGGAGCGGGCGCTTTGATCAAGGTTCTGGATGCGCTGGAAATTCCGGCGCACTCGCCCCCCAAGGCGCCGTGGCGCACTCCCGAGCCCGCCGATATCGAGCGGGATCAGGCCGAAGTACGCAGAATCTTGAGTGTCGTCGGCGCCGACCGGCTCGACGGCGTCACCTTCAGCGACAAGGTGGACGCCGTGGTGCTGCATCCGGTGTTGGGGCCGCTGATACTCGGCTCGATCCTGTTCCTGGTGTTTCAAGCCGTGTTCGCGTGGGCACAGGTGCCGATGGATGCGATCAAATTCGGCGTGGGCGCATTCGGCGGATTGTTGAACCAATCCCTACCGACGGGCCTGTTCAAGGATTTGCTGGTCAACGGCGTGTTGGCGGGCGTCGGCAGCGTGTTGGTGTTCCTGCCGCAGATCCTCATCCTGTTCTTCTTCATATTGCTGCTCGAGGATTCGGGATATCTGCCGCGCGCCGCATTTTTGCTGGACCGGCTGATGGGCAGCGTTGGATTGTCGGGGCGCGCCTTCATTCCGTTGCTGTCGAGTTTTGCTTGCGCGATTCCAGGCATCATGGCCACCCGCACCATTCAGAATCCGCGCGACCGGTTGGTGACCATCATGATCGCGCCGTTGATGACCTGCTCGGCACGCCTGCCGGTGTACGCCTTGATCATCGGCGCCTTCATTCCGCGACGTGCCGTTTGGGGCGGCTTGCAGCTGCAGGGTTTGGTGCTGTTCGCGCTCTATGTTGCCGGAGTCGCGAGCGCCATGGGCGTCGCCTATGTGCTCAAGCGATTCGGTTCCGGTGCGCGTTTCCACGCGCTGATGTTGGAATTGCCGGCCTATCATTGGCCGAATCCGCGCAATCTCGTGATCGGTCTGTGGCAGCGCGTGGAAATCTTCTTGAGCCGTGTCGGCACGATCATTCTCGCGTTGATGGTGATCTTGTGGGCCTTGAGTTCCTTCCCGGCCCCGCCGCCCGGCGCCCCAGGTCCGGCCATCCAGTACAGTGTTGCGGGGCATTTGGGCGCCTGGCTTGCGGTGCTGTTCGCGCCCATCGGATTCAATTGGCAGATATCGATCGCGCTGGTGCCGGGGCTCGCGGCTCGCGAGGTCGCGGTGAGCGCGCTCGGCACCGTCTACGCCTTGTCCGCCACCGGCACCGATATGAGCGGAGCGCTGACGCCGCTGATCGCGCAGTCGTGGAGTCTGGCGACGGCGCTCTCTCTGCTTGCCTGGTATGTATTCGCTCCCCAGTGCCTGGCGACCCTCGCCACCGTCAAGCGCGAAACGAATTCCTGGCGCTATCCGCTCATGATGGCCGCCTACCTTTTTTCGCTGGCCTATGCGGGATCGTGGGTCACTTATCGAATCGCGCGGGCTCTCGGCGGATGATGGGCGCCTTAAGATCATGAACAGATTTCTGGACAATTCCCTGGTGATGCTGGCGCTGCTGGCGAGCGGCGCTTATGCCCTGTCATCGCTCGGCCCGAAGAGCCTGCGGAGGCGTATGTGGGGGACACTGGCGCGCATCGCGGCGCGTGCGCCGTCGTTCCTGCGGCTGGATGGACTCGCGCGCCGACTCGATGCGGCCGCCGGCAAGGCCGCGGGCGGCTGCGGCGGTTGCGGCAGCTGCGCTTCGGATCAGCCGGCCGCCGAGTCGCCCTCACCCGAGGTGCGCGTGCCGGTGGCGAAGATCGGCCGACGCGATTGAATCGCCTACGCGTTCGCTTGTTCCGGGCGCGGTAATCTTCCGTTAACTGTCAATGCGAGAAGCGCCGCGGATCATGGAATGAGCGACACGAAGATTAAAGGGCTGCTCATCGCAAATCGCGGCGAAATCGCCATTCGCGTCATGCGCGCCGCCACCGAGCTCGGTATTCGCACCGTGGCGATCCACTCGCGGGAAGATCGCTTTTCGCTGCACCGAACCAAAGCCGATGAAAGCTATTTGGTCGGCGACGGCAGGGGACCGATCGAGGCGTATCTGGACATTGCCGACATCATTCGCATTGCCATCGAGTCGCGTGTCGACGCCATACATCCGGGCTACGGATTCTTATCCGAAAGCCCGGAATTCGCGGAGGCTTGCGCAGCGGCGGGCATCGTATTCATAGGGCCGTTGCCCGACACCATGCGCAGACTCGGCAACAAGATCGAGGCGCGCAACCTGGCGATGACAGCCGGCGTTCCGGTGATGCCCGCCACGGCACCTTTGCCGCCCGGCGAAGCCGAGATTCTCGCGATGGCACGCGCCGTGGGCTTTCCGCTCATGCTCAAGGCGAGCTGGGGCGGCGGCGGCCGCGGCATGCGCATCGTCGAGGGCGAGCGCGGAATCATCGAGACGGTGGCGGCCGCCAAGCGAGAAGCAAAGGCCGCCTTCGGCAAGGACGAGGTCTACTTCGAGAAGCTCATCAGACGCGCCCGGCACGTGGAAGTGCAGATCATGGGCGATGCGCACGGCAACTTGGTGCATCTGTACGAGCGCGACTGCACCGTGCAACGGCGCAATCAGAAGGTGGTGGAGCGCGCCCCGGCGGCGTTTCTCACGCATGAGCAGAGAGCCGACCTATGCGAGGCGGCCCTCAAGATCGGGCGCGCGGTCGCGTATCGCGCCGCGGGGACGGTCGAGTTCCTGCAGGATGCCGACACCGGCAAGTTTTATTTCATCGAGGTCAATCCGCGGATCCAGGTCGAGCACACGGTCACAGAGTGCGTGACCGGCATCGATTTGGTCAAGGCGCAAATTCGGATCGCCGGCGGCGCGAGAATCGGCACGGCGCAGAGCGGAGTGCCGCGGCAAGAGGATATCCGCGTGAACGCCCACGCACTGCAGTGCCGGGTCACCACCGAGGATCCTGAAAACAACTTCGTGCCGGATTACGGCCGCGTAACGGCCTATCGCAGCCCCGCCGGATTCGGCATCCGGCTCGATGCGGGAACCGCTTACTCGGGCGCCATCATCACCCGTTTTTACGACTCCCTGTTGGTGAAGGTCACCGCCTGGTCGCCGACCTCGGAGGAGACGATTGCGCGCATGCATCGGGCTCTGCGGGAGTTCCGTATTCGCGGCGTGGTGACCAATCTACGCTTTCTCGATCAACTGATCATGCATCCGCGCTTCGCAAGTGCGGATTACACCACTCAATTCATCGACCAAACCCCTGAGCTATTCCGCACCCCGCCCAAGCGCGACCGGGCGACGCGCCTGTTGAGCTTCATCGGCGAGGTGATCGTCAACGGCAATCCCGAAGTCAAAGGGCGAGGGCGCAAGCCGCACATGCCGGTCTTCCCTCGGTTGCCGCGCGTCGTGTTGCCGCCGCCGCCGCCCGGCACTAAACAGAAGCTCGATGAGCTCGGACCCGAGCGATTCGCCGCATGGATGCTGCAAGAAAAGCGCGTGCTGGTCACCGACACCAGTATGCGTGATGCGCACCAGTCGCTGCTCGCGACCCGCTTTAGAACACACGACATGGCGATGATCGCGCCCTATTACGCGGGCCTTCTGCCGCAATTGTTCTCGGTCGAATGCTGGGGCGGCGCGACCTTCGACGTGGCGATGAGATATCTCAAGGAGGATCCGTGGGCGCGGCTCGCGAGCTTTCGCAAAGCCATGCCGAATCTGCTGCTGCAAATGTTGTTGCGCTCGGCGAACGCGGTCGGATACACCAACTACCCGGACAATGTGGTGCGGTACTTCGTCGCACAGGCGAGCGCCGCCGGCATCGACGTGTTTCGGGTATTCGATTGCCTGAATTGGACCGACAACATGAAAGTGGCGATCGAAGCGGTCAGGGCGGTCGACCGGCTCTGCGAGGCGGCGATTTGCTACACCGGCAATCTGTCGAACCCGCGGGAGACGAAATACGATCTTCGGTACTACCTCAAGATCGCCAAGGAATTGAAAGCCATGGGCGCTCACGTGATCGCCATCAAGGACATGGCGGGTCTGTGCCAGCCGCGGGCGGCCGCCGCCCTGGTAGGCGCGCTAAAGAACGAAGTGGGGCTGCCGATTCACTTTCATACCCACGATACCAGCGGGATTGCCGCGGCCAGTGTGCTCGCCGCGATCGAGGCCGGCGCGGATGCGGTCGACGGCGCCATCGACGCCCTCTCGGGGCTCACTTCGCAGCCCAATTTGGGCTCGATCGTCGAAGCGCTAAGATTCGCGCCGCGTGATTCGCTGCTGGACCCCGATGCGCTGCGCTCGATCTCCGGCTATTGGGAACAAGTTCGCCACGGCTACGTCGCCTTCGAAAGCGACATTCGTGCGGGCACCTCGGAGGTCTATATACATGGCATGCCGGGCGGCCAATACACGAACTTGCGCGAGCAAGTGCGCTCTCTCGGCATCGATGAACATCGCTGGCCCGAGGTGGCGCAGGCTTACTCCCAAGTCAACGAGATGTTCGGCGACATCATCAAGGTTACGCCGACTTCCAAGGTTGTCGGCGACCTGGCCCTCACGATGGTTACGAGCGGACTCACGAAGGACGCCGTCCTCGACCCGGCGGTCGACATCGTGTTTCCGGACTCCGTGGTGCAATTGTTCCGCGGAGAACTTGGCCAGCCTCTCGGGGGCTTCCCCCGGGCGCTGCAGAAAAAGGTGCTGGGCGGCGCGGCGCCGCTCACCGCGCGCCCGGGCGAACTGTTGCCGCCCGCGGATCTGAATGCGGAACGCGCCGCGGCCGAGACCAAAATCGGCCGACCGATCACCGAATTCGAACTCGCCTCGCATTTGATGTATCCCAAGGTGTTCGCCGAATACGCGGCCGAGCGCGCAGCGTCCGGCGATGTGAGCACGTTGCCGACCTGCGTGTTCTTCTATGGCATGGAGCCGGGTCAGGAAATCAACATCGACCTGGAGCGCGGCAAGACGTTGATCGTCAGGTACGTCACCACCAGCGATGCGCATGACGACGGTACACGCACGGTGTTCTTCGAGTTGAACGGTCAGCCGCGCCCGATTCGCGTGGCGGATCGCAGCCAAGTCGCAAAACGGCCGCCGCCGCGAAAGATAGAGGCGGGCAATGCGAAGCATGTTGGCGCACCGATGCCCGGAATCATCAGTACGGTACCGGTGCACGTCGGTCAGCACCTGGTTCGCGGCGAGGTGTTGGCGACGCTTGAAGCCATGAAGATGGAAACCACGGTTCGGGCGGAACGCGACGGCGTGATCAAAGAGATTTTGGCGAAACCCGGCTTGCAAGTCGATGCGAAGGATCTGCTCGTCGTTTACGAGTAATCGTGGTGCGTTGGGCGCGTGAACTTGCGAAGACGAACGCTGTGTCATACGCTCGGATTGCCAGCAGATTCGAGTAGAACCGGCGGCCCTCGTCCACTCGGATGACTCTTTGGGATAGACCCAACAGTGATGTCACTGGGCGCCAATTTGTGACTTGATCCCGTGTTGACTCGACTGTTGGGCCTACCCCCAGCTAGGAAAGGCACGCACTTCCGGCTCAGGCGGTCACGGAGCGATTCGGCTCCGAGGTCGCGATTCTGAGCGCCTTGCTGAAGCCCCAATTATACGCAGCGCGCAGCACCTGGGCGCCCACAAGGACGGCCACCACTGCTCCGAGGCCGTACACCATGAACTCGCCGCGCTCCGTGCCTTCGGGTAATTGCGAAACCGCGCAGACCAGAAGCATCGGCGCGCCGATCGCCACACCTGCGAGCGTGCGGGAAAAGAAGTCGCTGTAATTTTTGGTCAAAGTCTTCATATCAATCTCCTGTAACGTTGGTTCGATTCGACGGGACAAAGTCTGTCATCGGCAGGCGTAAAGAGCGGTTAGCAACATGTAAATGTCTGAAAAGCTCGTTTCGCTAACCGATGCCATGGATGCATTTTCCAAGTCGACAATTACACGTTCCTTACAGGGATTTTCTTTTACACAGATTTACTTTTTGAACTTCCCTTGTCGCCCGCTCGCGACAACGAAGCATGGCCCATTGCCGAGAAACCTCGACGACGGTCCCCGCTAAAGTGCGCTTCTCGGACAGATGAATCCGCCAGAGGAGCCGCGTCGCGGAGCCTCGATAGCGTCACTGGTCCGCCCGTTAGCCATTCACGGTATCCGGCAGGCCACGTGGAAACCGATCCTGAATTGGTAAGGGTGCTTGACGCGGACCGGGGCGAGCGTGAACGGTCCACCCGCGATCCCCCTATCATTTTGAAGCCGCTATAAGGTTAACCGGATTAGTGCGCGGCGTCTGCCGAGCGTGGGCTTCCCGAGGCGTTTTGCCGGTCCGACGCTTGAACGCATGCGTGAACGCGCTGACTTCCTGATAGCCAAGCAGCCACGCAATTCGCGAAATCGATAAGTCAGGGTCCGATAAATATTGCCTCGCCAGATCGCCTCTCAGGCTTTCAAGAACTTCCGAAAACGTAACGCCCTCCAATGCGAGCCGGCGCGCTGAAGTTCGCTGGCTCAAGCCGAGTCTCGCGGCGATCTCCGACGCGCGCACCTTCCCGTGCGGCAGCAGCGGAACAATTACGTTCTCTACCGCCGACCGGAACGCGCCTCGGTTCGTCGGTCGATGAGAAAGAGCTTGCTCGCAATTCGCCACCAAAAGCTCGTTAAGGTACGGGTCAGCACTAGCGACCGCCATGTCCTTGATGCTCCCAACGAAAGTCAGCTCGTCTGCTCTTGCTCCAAAAGTTATGTGGCTGCCAAAGTATGCGGCGAGTTCGGAACCGCCCTGGTTGCTGCGGCGATGCGTGAATCGCGCCCGGCTCGGCACTAGGCGCAGGCCCGTCAACTGCCGGCATAAGCGGATCAGCACCGTCATAAAGAACTCGATCTGATGTCGATCCGAGTGACGGGCGATACCGACATAATCGAACGCGATCCGAATACCTTCTTCCTCGAGACACATTAGCGACAATCCCTCATTACCAATTGAGCTGTAGCGTGCCGTTCGCTGCAGAGCGTCGCCCAACGTTTCTGAGGAGGCCCCAACATAAAAGAGCAATCCCAGCTCTCGAAGATCAGGTAACTGCGCGAGGTGAAAACCGAGAAAGTCGTCCCGCAAGACATTCGCGGCGAGATTTAAGAACTGGATCTGATGGTGGACTGGGAATCGAGCGCGGCGGTCTTTGATCTGTTGATCGGTCAGCCCCGCCTTCTTCAAAAGCGGTTTTAGCTCAATGCCAGCCCGCCGCACGCGTGCATAGGCAAGCCGAGTAATCCACCCTGCGGCAGTCGGGAGCGCGCCGAAACGCTTGGTATCGACATCATTCACGATCTTCGCGCTCAATAACTACGGTTACGGTTGGCCTGGGGCGACAACGCTTTGGCACATGATAGCAAGACATGCATGCGAATTCGCACGTATAAAGCCGCCCATCAGAAACTCTAGCTCGAGACGGCACTCGAGCTTGCCACCACGCCAGGCGTCCGAGCCGTGCGCCCGCATTCCGGACCACTTATTCATGCCAACCAATCGTAAAGTTGTTGCGGTAATCGACGATAACCTCAGAATCCTCGGCGCCATGAGCCGTTTGTTGTCGGCGTTCGGATACGACACAGAACTCTATGCTTCGGCTAAAGAGTTCCTTGATGCTGCGATGACGACTGAAGCGATCTGCCTCATTGTCGATGTTGAACTTGGCGAGAGTTGCGGTATTGAATTTGCGCAGCACCTCACAAACGCGGGCTTCACCATGCCCATCATATTCATGACTGCAGATGATAATGAATCGGTCAAAAGGCGGGCTTTGGAAGTCGGCTGCGTCGCTTTTTTACCCAAGCCATTCTCCACCAACGTCCTGATCGAGGCGTTGGTTAATATTTCTCCCCGCCTCTGATTGGTTCGCACGCCGAATCAATTCTGTGCTCTCGTTCCGCCGCCCGCAGCCGGTGCGCAACGCCTGACCCGGCGCCGACGCTGGGTTAGTCGCCGGCTGTGCCCAAAAGTCCACGGTACTCGAGCACCGGGCCAATCTCGGGCGGGCCGCCGTAGAAGGCGCGGAACAGCGCCTGGGGCTCGTCGGTGCGGCCGCGCGACAGTACGTGGCTGCGCAGATACTCGCCGTTGGCGCGCGTGAGGCCGCCGTGCGCGTGGAACCACTGACCGGTGTCGCGCGCCAGCACCTCGCTCCACAGATACGCGTAGTAGCCGGCCGAATAGTCATTGTCGGCGGGCGAGAAGATGTGCGAGAAGTACGGCGAGTGGTAGCGCGGCGGCACGGGCGGGTAGTCGAGCCCGCTCGCCTTGAGCGCCGTCTGCTCGAAGGCCAGGACCTGCGCAGCCGCCGGTGCCGCGGCCACCGTGATCTGGTGCCAGGCCAGATCGAGCAGCGCCGCCTCGAGATACTCGGTGGTGGCATAGCCCTCATTGAACTTCTGCGCCGCGATGACCCGGTCAAGCAGCGCCCGGGGCATCAGCTCACCGTTCTGGAAATGGCGGGCGTAATGCGCCACGACCGCCGGCTCGCGCGCCCACATCTCGTTGAACTGCGAGGGGTACTCGACGAAGTCGTTCGGCAACTGGGTGCCGGCAAGCAGCGGGTAGCGCACGTCCGAGAGCATGTCGTGCAGCGCGTGCCCGAACTCATGGAACATCGTGCTCACCTCGTCGAAGGTGAGCAGCACCGGCTGTCCGGGCTGCGGCTTGACAATGTTCAGGTGATTGGCGACCACGGTCTTGTGGTGCAGCAGCCCCGATTGGTTGACGTAAGTAGACTCCCAGGCACCGCCGTGCTTGTTGTCGCGGGCGAAGTAATCGGCAAGGAACAGCGCCAGCGGCCTGCCGTCGGCATCGAAGACCTCGAACACCCGTACATCCGGGTTATAGACCGGCAGGTCGTGGCGCTCCTGGAAAGTGAGCCCGTAGAGTTCATGCGCGGCGTAGAACACGCCGTCCCGGAGCACGTGCTCGAGCTCGAAGTACGGGCCGACGCTCGCCTGATCGAAGTCGTAACGCGCCTTGCGCACCTGGTCGGAGTAATAGAGCCAATCCCAGGGCTGCAGCGCGAACGCCGCCGTGCCGGCGGCGGCGGCCTGCATGTCGATCAGCTTCTGGATGTCCGCCGCCTCGGCCCGTGCGCGTGCCAGGGCCGCGGGCGCGACCTGGCCGATCAAGTCGCGCGCCGCCGAGGGCGTCCCGGCAGATTCGTCCTCGAGCTGATAGGCGGCATGGCTGTCGTAGCCGAGCAGCGCGGCACGCTCGGCGCGCAGCTTCACGATCTGCGCGATCACGGCCGTATTGTCGGTCCCGCCGAAGGTGGCACGGCCGATCGAGGCGCGGTAGATGCGCTCCCGCAGGGCGCGATTGCTCAAGTTCGCCAGTACTGGCTGATTGGTAGTGTTCTGCAGCGTGATGAGCCACTTGCTCTGCTGGCCGCGCGCGGCCGCGGCGGCGGCGGCCCCGCCCACCTGCTCCGCCGACAGTCCAGCGAGCTCGGCCACGGAGTCGACGGCGACCGCGCCGTCCTGGGTGGCTTGCAGCACGTTCTGCCGGAAGCGGGTGGTGAGGGAGGCAAGCTGCTGGTTGAGCTCCCGCAGCCGCGCCTGCTGCGGCGGCTGCAGGCGCGCACCGGCGCGCACGAAGATCGCGTGATAGCGCATCAGCAGCTGCAGCGACTCGGGATCCAGCTTGAGGCGCTCGCGCTCGCGGTACAACCGGTCGATGCGCGCCCACAGCGCCGCATTCAGATGGATCGCGTCGCGATGCGCGCTGAGCCGCGGCGCCATCTCGGTGTTTATCTGCTCTATCCGCGGATTGGTATTGCAGTCGTTGACGTTGGAGAAGGTCAGCTGCACGCGCGTCAGCAGCTGGCCGCTGCGCTCGAGCGCGACGATGGTGTTCTCGAACGTGGCGGGCTGCGGATCAGCTGCGATCACGGCGATTTCGCGCAGATGCTTGGCCATGCCCGCCGCGAACGCCGGCAGGTAGTCGCTGTCGCGGATACGATCGAACGGCGGCATCTCGAGCGGCAAAGTGCTCGCGTGCGCGAACGGGTTGTCGGCCATGGCGGTGGTCCCCGCGACGCTGGTTGCGGCCGGTGCGGCGACGGCCGTGGTGATGATGGCGGCCGCGAGCATGCTCAGGTACATGGTTCTCATGAGGTCTCCTCGGAATCGTTGCCGCGGCGGCGTAACGGCGCAGCAACGCGCGCGGCGCAATGGTATCCTGAACCGGCAAGAGCGGCACCGGCGTGTTGAATGTGGATGGTAATGATGTCGCCACGCGGAAGATGGCGCGAGACCGCGCAGTCATGCGGGAGGCGTATGCGGCTGCGCACGACTGATGCTCTCGAATTGGTTTCCCCGAAGCGGTCTGTCGTGAGCTTCCGATTAGGGTCGTCTTGAGACGCTCGGTCCGTCCAACCGGCAATCGACTCCGTCCGGCCAAAACCCGGTAGTGGAGGTGCAGGAATGCATGTCTCGCCTCCCGCTATCTAATCGGCCGACGCCAAATTTGCCGATCCTGATAAAATTTCTGCGAATGGGGCTGAATTCACTCAATCAATAGTGCGAATCGGGGTGCCGGTCTCGGTGTCGCCGACGCTCTAGTAACAGAGGGAAAATGGCTACGACAATAGTCGCGACGACGGCGCACCTCGATGACGATGCAGAAATGGCAACGTTCCTGTCGCCGATTCCAAACGGCGAGCAGCTTGCCAACGTTCTTAACGATAGAAAGCCCGTTTCCACGCGAGCATACGAAGATGAGACTCGGACAGCCCGCTTTGTCGAAAGCGATGGCAATATCGTCATGTGCTTTACGGTGTCCGATATCACCATTGATCAAGCTGAGATGATAGAAGCCGCATGGGAGGAAATTTGCGCATTGGACGAAACGGCATTTCGGGAGACTGTCGAGCGGGTTCTTAGCCTTTCATGACATCACGCGCGATAGGATGCCTGCCGAGCATCGCAGCGATGCCGGGGGCCTTTTAATTGCGGGTGCTTATTCAGGCTGGCTGCCGCAACGCCGCCGAGAAATTCCATGGCCGCATAATGCCGCATTGACAGGCCTCTGGTGCTTCGCGCTGGCGCAATTGCCAACGGCACGCGATTCCCTGTAGCGTGCTGGCCTTTATCGGAATAACAGCCATAAGCACGGCTACAGCGACCCTCACGAGCGCCGCCACCGACACCAATCGCTTCTTTGGGCACCCAAAGGGGTTGTTCTACCTGGCTTTCACCGAAGCCTGGGAGCGTTTTTCTTTCTATGGAATGATGGCGCTGCTGGTTCTATACATGGTGAACCAGCTGCTGTTGCCCGGCCATGCTGAACATGTTTCCGGCCTTTCATGGCTGCGCGCCGTGCTGGAATCCGTCTCGGGTCCAATGTCGCCGCAGGCGTTCGCCTCGCAGATTTTCGGCCTATACACTGGATTTGTGTATTTTACGCCGTTGCTCGGCGGTGCGATTGCCGACCGTTTGATCGGGCAGCGCAACGCGGTTGCGATCGGCGCGCTATTGATGGCTGCCGGGCATGTCGCGATGTCGTTCGACAAGACGTTCCTGTTGGCGCTGCTGCTGCTCATCCTCGGCTCGGGCTTCCTGAAGGGCAATATCGCGGCCCAGGTCGGCGCCCTGTATCCGCCCGATGATGAATCGCGGCGCGCACGGGGATTCGTGATCTTCAGCACGGGAATCAACGTAGGCGCGGTTGTTGGCCCGCTGCTCTGCGGCTTGTTGGCGCAATTATACGGCTGGCACTACGGTTTCGGCGTGGCTGCTATCTTCATGCTCCTCGGTCTTGCGACTTATCTGCGCGGCTACCGGTACTGCCCGCGAGAGTCGAGCGGCCGAGTCGCGAGATCGGCAGACTTACTTCCGCCGACTGGCGCGTCATCCTCGCCCTGATCGCCGTGATGGGAATCACGATCTTTCAGTCGGTCGCTTACTATCAAGTGCTGAACGTGAGGTCGGTGTGGATTCAACGGTATGTCGCACTTGATGTCGCCGGGTTTCACATTCCGGTCCCGTGGTTTCAATCAATCGATTCCCTGGCGAGCATCGTGGGCGTGCCGTTTCTCCTTTGGGTTTGGCGCCACCAGGCGTCGCGGCGTCGCGAACCCGACGATCTTGGGAAGATCGGAATCGGGGCTTGGTTGGCAGCGGTAAGCAACCTGGTACTTGTGGCGGTCATTTACGGCTCGGGCGGAGCGCATATAAATCCGCTCTGGCCGTTGCTGTCTTCGATCGGCCTGGGAATTGCATTCCTCTACTATTGGCCGACCTTGCTCGCGCTGGTTTCTCGTGCTGCGCCGGCAAAGGTGAATGCCACCCTCATGGGGATCGCGTACATGAGTCTTTTTGCGTCAAATATCTTGATCGGCTGGATCGGTGGCTTCTACGAGAGGATGGGCCCCGGTGTGTTCTGGGCGCTGCACGCGGCGATCGCCGCGTTCGGCGGCCTGATCGTTTTGATATTCGGCCGGCGGCTTGCCCGCGTGCTCCGAGCGGCGTGAATTTCTGATTTACCTCATGTGTTCCTCGTGCATCTGGCTATTGGCTTGCTCCGCATCCGTTACTTGTTGTATACGAATACCTAATTCGCGGGGCGCGCCATCATTCGCCATCATTATGGATGCCGTCTACCAGGCTACGCCGAAGAAAGAATGGAGCATTGGATGATGAGAACGCCATGAGTAACGTATCGGCCAAAATCAAAGAGGAGTTTCTGGCGATACTTCCGCCGACCATCTTCTTTTTCATCGCTTTGCATCTCGTCGCACTGATTCGCGCGTTGATGATCAAGGCAACGGGAATCGCGCCGCTATCGACGGTTTCGATCGCAGTGGCGGCGCTTATCCTTGGCAAGTCGGTATTGATCGCGGACATGCTGCCCGTCATCAATCGCTATCCGGATAAGCCGCTGATCTACAACGTGGCCTGGAAGACCGCGATCTACCTGTTGGTCTCCCTATTCATTCATTACCTGGAACGGCTCTATGATTTCTCGCGTCAGGCGGGCGGCCTGATCGCGGGCAACGATAAGCTGCTCGCGGAAATCGTGTGGTCCCACTTCTGGGCGGTGCAGATCGTGCTATTCATCCTGGTCCTCACGTATTGCACGGCCCGCGAACTGGTGCGCGTGCTCGGCAAGGAACGCGTTGTGCGGATGTTCTTCGGACCGCTGATTTAAATTGGCAGCGGGTTTGTGCCGACTTTCATTAGAGATGCCGCCGGTTACCGGCGCGGCTACTGGCCGTCGCGCGGTACGGTGGCCTGCCACTGTTTGCTGCGTATGATCTTGCCATTCTCGGTGAGTTCGCGGGTGTCTTCACGACCCCAGGGATAGTCATCGCTGCTGCCGCCGCGAAGCATGGCGCGCCGGTCGCTACTCGCCCGAGAATTGTGGTGCGCGCTTGGCGCGGAATGCCAGCACGCCCTCCGCGAAATCCCGCGTGTCGGCCAGTTCCGCCTGCGCCACGGCCTCGAGCGCCAGCTGATCGGAAAGCGTGGGCGCGGGCTGCTGATTGAATATTTTCTTGATGTGTTTGAAGGCCTGGGTCGGGCCGGCCGCGAAACGGCGGGCCATGCTCGAGGCTTGATCGAGCAATGCGTCATCCTCGACGCACGCCCAAATGAGCCCCCATTGCACCGCATCCGCCGCCGTGAGTGCATCGCCGAGCAGCGTCAAGCCTTTCGCGCGCGCCGTGCCGACGAGACGCGGCAGATGAAAAGTGCTGCCGAGATCAGGCATCAAGCCGAGTTTCGGTGCAAACAGTTGCAGAAAGGTGGCGGAGCGAGCCGCCAGCACGATATCGCCGGCCAGCGCCAGGCTCATTCCGGCTCCCGCGGCAACACCGTTGACCGCCACCACCACGGGCACCGATAAGTCGTACCAGGCACTGACCATCGGATTGAAGTGCCGGCGCATGCTGGCGCCGATATTCTCGCCGAGACTGCCTTGCGAAGCCTCGAGAAAATCGTCCCGCATGAGATCGGCGCCGGAGCTGAACGCTCGTCCCGCCCCCGTGAGCAAAACGGCGCGAATCTGCGGGTCCGCTTCGATGGCGGCGGCGGCGGCGCGTAAATCCTCGACCAACTGCAGGCTGAGCGCGTTCAATCGGTCGGGTCGGTTGAGCGTGACATGGGCGACGCGTTCGCGCCGCTCGAACAACAGGGTTGCAAACTCCATAAGGCCGCCAGTGTACCGCACGGCGCGGTCAGTCATAATGAGGCGACATTCGGTTACCGAGCTCGTGAAATGCCCGTTCCCGCCGTATTCAATGGCCATCTGCGCTTACCGGTCATCGGCGCGCCCATGTTCATCGTGTCCACCCCCGGCCTGGTGCTGGCGCAGTGCAAGGCGGGAATCGTCGGCTCGTTTCCGGCGTTGAATGCCCGGCCGGCTTCGCAACTCGATGAGTGGTTGGCACAGATCACCGAAGAGCTGGCCGCATACCGGCGGGCGAACCCCGGGGTCCCGGTCGCGCCATACGCCGTAAACCAAATCGTGCATGCCAGCAACGACCGGCTGGAGCATGACGTCGGTTTGTGCGTCAAATACCGGGTACCGATCGTCATAACCAGCCTGCGGCCGCCGGCCGAAGTGGTCGCCGCCGTGCACGGTTACGGAGGCATCGTGTTTCACGACGTGATCAATCTGCGGCACGCAGAGAAGGCCGCGGCGCAGGGCGTCGACGGCATCATCGCGGTGTGCGCCGGCGCCGGCGGCCATGCCGGCGTACTGAGCCCGTTCGCGCTGGTGAAGCAAATCCGCGGGATTTATCCAGGCACCATCATTTTGTCGGGAGCCATGAGCACCGGCGCCGATGTGCTCGCAGCGCAAGCACTCGGCGCGGATCTCGCGTATCTCGGCACGCGCTTCATCGCCACCCGGGAGGCGAACGCGAGCCCGGCCTACCAGCAGATGCTGATCGAAGCCCGGGCCGAGGACATCGTCTACACGTCCCTGTTCAGCGGCGTTGCCGGCAACTATTTGCGCGGCAGCGTCTTGAAGACCGGAATGGATCCGGACAACCTGCCCGAAGCGGACAAGACCAAAATGAATTTCGGCACCGGCGGAAATACCGGGCTCAAGGCCTGGAAGGATATCTGGAGCGCCGGGCAGAGCGTCAGCGGCATTCACGATGTGCCGACGGTGGCGGCGCTGGTGGAGCGCATGGTTGGCGAGTACCAGGCGGCGCAGGCGCACATCCACAGCGCCTCGGCCGACTATACCCGAGCATGAGGAGCCGCAATTGCGCCTGAGCTCCGATCAGTTGCCGGCCGCGTTGAATCACGGTCTTGCCCCCGTCTATCTCGTATCCGGCGATGAGCCGCTCTTGGTCGGCGAGACGGCGGATGCCGTCCGCGCGGCCTCGCGGGCGTGCGGGTACCTCGACCGCACGGTGTTCTTCATCGACCGCAGCTTCGACTGGAACGATTTGCGGCACGCGACCCAGGCGCTGTCCTTGTTCGCCGAGCGCCGCCTTTTCGAATTGCGGATGCCGAGCGGTAAGCCCGATAAGGGAGCCGCGCAGTTGGCCGAACTCGCGACGAACCCCGCGCCGGACGTGATCTGCTTGATCATCACCGACAAACTCGACCGCAAGGCGAGCGAGGCGCCGTGGGTACGCGCCATCGAACGTCACGGCGTGTGGATTCCGATTTGGCCAGTGGATACCGCGGCGCTGCCGGCCTGGCTGCGCGGCCGTGCCCGATCTCTCAAGGTTGAATTGCAGCCGGCCGCCGCGCAGCTCATCGTCGATCGCGTCGAGGGGAACTTGCTCGCCGCGAAGCAGGAGCTCGAGAAATTGGCGCTGCTCGCCAACGGCGAGCCGATCGACGATGAATTGGTGAGGCGGGCGGTCGGCGACAGCGCCCGCTACGATGTGTTTCAGCTCGCGGACGCGGCGGCGGCGGGCGACGCCCAGCGCTCGCTGCGCGTGCTCATGGGCCTGAAAAACGAGGGAGTGGAGCCGACGCTCATTTTGTGGGCGCTGGTGCGCGAGCTGCGCGGGCTGTGGCAGGCGCGCGAACGGGCTCGCCTGCGCTCCCATACCGCGGGGGCGGGCTGGAATCAGGCGGCCAAACCGTCGGAGCGTGCGTTGTCGCGAATCGGTTCGATGCCGCTGGCACGACTGCTGCGGCAGGCCGGCCAAACGGACCGCATCATCAAGGGTCTGGCACGCGGCGATGCCTGGACCGCGATCATCGGTTTGACCGCCTCAATGGCGGGCGCTTTGCAAGCGTCTCAAGAATCAGGCAGGGTAGCCTCATGAATCCGATGGGCATCTTCGGCGGGACCTTCGATCCCATCCATTACGCGCACCTGCGCACCGCGTTCGAGTTGCAGCAGGCATTGCGCCTGAAGGAAATACGGTTTCTGCCCGCGGGCAACCCGCCGCACCGTGACCAGCCGGTCGCCGATGCGCAGTTGCGGCTGCAAATGGTGGAGTTGGCGACCTCCGACCAACCGGGTTTCGTGGTCGACGATCGAGAAGTGCGCAAACAGGGGCCGTCATATTCCGTCGAGACCTTGAGCGAACTCCGCCACGAGTACCCTGACCGCAGCCTATGTCTCATCGTGGGCATGGACGCCTTCCTGAGCTTGACCAAATGGCATCAATGGCGCGAATTGTTGCAGCTGGCCCATCTGGTAGTGGCCCATCGGCCCGGGTGGCGAGCGCCGAGTATGGGACCGTTGGGCGAACTATTGGTCGATCGCGGCACCGGCCGCATCGGCGACCTGCATGAACAGCGTGCCGGCTGCATCTTCATCCACGCGGTGACGCAACTCGAGATTTCCTCCACGGAGGTGCGGCATCTGATCGCGATGGGGCGGGATCCGCGCTTCCTCATGCCGGATTCAGTGCGTAAACTGATCCTGGAAAGCCATTGTTACTCCAAAACACGGACGCCGTAGTGCCAGCCAAGAAAAGACTCCTTCAAGCCACGCCCACGATCAAAAGACCCAAGGCCGGTGCGCAAGCCGCCAAGCCTAAACCCGCCGCCAAGCTGCAATCCGCCGGCGCGCCCAAGCCCGCCGCCAAAGCGAGACCTGCCGCCAAGCCGGTTGTGGCCCGCAAGCGGGATAGCGCCATGCGTAAAGCGGCGGCCGCCGCCAAGGGTTCTCTCAAATCCGTGATACTCGACGCCTTGACCGACATGAAGGCGCTGGAAGTCAAAGTATTGGACGTGCGGGGCATCACCGATATCGCGGATTTCATGGTGATCGCAAGCGGTACCTCCGATCGGCACGTACGTTCCGTGGCGCAGCGCGTGGTCGAGAAGACCAAAGCGGCGGGTTTCCGGCCGCACGGCGTGGAAGGTCAACAGGATAGTGATTGGGTGCTCATCGATTTGCACGAGATGATCGTGCACGTCATGTTGCCGCGCGTGCGCGAGTTCTACGGACTCGAGAAATTGTGGGACACGTGGGCAACGAAGCGTGCGGCCCACGGCTGAAATCTCGGCGCATTTCGCATGAAATGCCGGCTGATCGCCGTCGGCACCCGGTTGCCCGATTGGGTCAACGAGGGGTTTCGCGAATACCAAAAGCGGCTGCGCGCCCCCCTGGTTCTGGAACTTTCGGAGATTCCTCTCGGCGCGCGGCGCGCCGGCGATGACCCGAAGCGCGCGGTTGCGCGCGAGGGCTCGAATATGCTGGGCGCGGTGGGCCCGAACGACTACGTGGTCGCGCTGGAAGTCACGGGTCGCTCCCTGACGACCGAGGAACTCAGCGCCTGGCTGTCGCTGCGCCTGCGTGAGGCGAGGCCGCTGGCAATGTTGATCGGCGGCCCGGACGGGCTGGCGCCGGAATGCCGGCAGCGCGCCGACCAGAGTTGGTCCCTCTCGCCGCTCACCCTGCCGCATGCGCTGGTGCGGGTGGTGGTGGCCGAGCAGATCTATCGCGCCATGAGCATCTTGGCGGGCCACCCATATCACCGCGCCTAAAGCGGCGCAAGATCGGTATCCTTAAGGGCATGCGCCCGGATTTTGTTTATCTTGCTTCCGCCTCGCCCCGCCGCCGCCAACTCCTTGAGCAAATAGGCGTGGCTTTTCAGGTACTTAACGTGGAGATCGACGAGTCGGCCGGCGCCAGGGAGGTGCCGCTCGCCTACGTGACAAGGCTCGCCGCAGCCAAGGCCGGGGCCGGCCTGCGCCAAAGCGAAGCGCGGGGATCTTTCGCCCGGCCGGTTCTCGCCGCGGATACGGCCGTGGTCATCGATGGCGAGATTCTCGGCAAACCGCTCGATGGCGAGGATGCGCAGCGCATGTTGCGGCTGCTGTCCGGCCGCACCCACGAGGTGCTGACCGCCGTCGCACTGGCGACGGCAGGCGGGCTTGCATCGCGCGTCAGCCGCAGCGAGGTCACATTTCGCGCCATCGGCGCGGCGGAGGCGCGCGACTACTGGGATACCGGGGAGCCGCGCGACAAGGCGGGTGGATACGCCATTCAGGGATACGGCGCGGTGTTCGTCGCGGACATGCGCGGCAGCTATTCGGGCGTCATGGGGCTGCCGCTGTGCGAAACCGCCGAGTTTCTAAGGTCGGCCGGCGTTTCGCCGTGGCACCCCGGCACCGTTGGCGGCGACGATGAGCACTGAGATTCTCTTCAATGCCAGCATCCATGAAGCGCGCGCCGCGGTGGTCGAGAACGGCGTGCTGCACGAGGTGTATCTCGAACGCGCCAGCCGGCGCGGCCTGATCAGCAATATCTACAAAGGCCGAGTCTCGCGGGTGCTTCCGGGCATGCAGGCGGCCTTCATCGAGATCGGATTGGAACGCACCGCCTTCCTGCATGCTTCCGACATCTTCGATCCGCGGCATGAGGGCACCGGGATCGAGGCGCCGCGCACGGAAAACATCCGGACATTGGTTGCCGAGGGCAACGAAATTCTGGTGCAAGTCGTCAAGGACCCATTGGGGACCAAGGGCGCACGGCTTACCACGTACATTACGCTGCCCTCGCGCCACCTGGTGTACATGCCTCAGGGGCGCGGCGTGGGCGTTTCGGCGCGCATCGAGGATGAACTCGAGCGCGAGCGTCTGCGCGCCGCGGTGCGCGCCGGTCTGCAGCCCGATGAGAACGCCGGATACATCGTTCGTACGGCGGCCGAAGACGCGCCGCCCGAAGCGTTGCGCGCCGACATGATTTATTTGCGCAAGCTCTGGGAATTCGTGCGCGAAAAGGGTCTGCGCACCGAGCCGGGGCAGTTGGTGCACGCCGATTTGCCGCTGCACCTTCGGACATTGCGCGACCTTCTGCGACCGGACGTGGATCGAGTGCTGATCGATCATCCGAGCGCGTACCGCGAAATGCAGGAGTTCGCGAGCACTTTCATGCCCGATGTCCTGCCGCGCATCGAACTGTACGCGGCAGGGCGTCCGGTATTCGAGCTGCACAACGTCGAGGAGGAGATTCAAAGGGCCCTCGACCGCAAGGTTTCGCTCAAATCGGGCGGCTATCTGATCATCGATCAAACGGAGGCGATGACCACCATCGATGTCAACACGGGCGCTTTCGTCGGTCACCGCAATCTGGAGGAGACGATCTTTCGCACCAATTTGGAGGCGGCGATGACCATCGCGCGGCAGCTTCGCCTGCGCAATCTCGGCGGCATCATCATCATCGACTTCATCGACATGGAAGAGCCCGAGCATCGCCGCCAGGTGATTCAGGCATTGGAACGGGCGTTGAGCGACGATCACGTGAAGACCAACATATCGTCCGTTTCGCCGCTCGGGCTGGTGGAAATGACGCGCAAACGGACGCGCGAAAGTCTGGAACATCTGTTGTGCCAGCCTTGTCCGACTTGCGAAGGGCGGGGTTTCGTCAAGACGGCGGAAACCGTCTGCTACGAGGTGTTCCGGGAAATCGTGCGGCAAGCGCGCCAATTCGAATGTCAGCAACTGATGGTGTTGGCGCATCAGGATGTGATCGAACGTCTGCTCGATGAGGAGTCATCGGCCTTGGGCGAGCTCGAACTGACCACCGGAAAGCCGATACGCCTGCAAACCGAAGCTCTCTACGCCGTCGACCAGTACGACGTGGTGCTGATGTAAATGAGTCCGCGTAGAGTCGGAAAAATTCTGCTGTTCGGCATCGCAGGATCGCTGGTGGCGGTGCTGGGGCTGATGCTGGCGGTCAAGCTCGCGGTCGACAGCGCGCCGCGCTACCAGGCCGAGATCAAGCGCTGGGTGCACGAGCGGATCGGTTACAACATCGACTTTGCGCACGTGTCGCCGGCGTTTCGCTGGTACGGTCCGGAATTGTATTTCGATCAAATGGAGCTGCGCTCGAAGGACAATCAGCGGGTCCTGGCGCGGGCGGCCGGGGGCCGGGTCGGCGCCGATCTCTGGCAGTTTCTGCGGGGCGGCAAGTTGTTCGCGCTGCGCATCGAACTCGATTCGCCCAATATCCTCATCGCACGCGTCGGTCCGAGCACGTTTGCGCTCGGCTCGGAGATCGTGCTGGGCGGCGAAGATTCGGCCTGGTCCACGCTGGCGCTCAATGACTTGCCGGCCGGGACGCTCGCCGTGCGGCAAGGACGCGTGACCGTTCAAGATTGGAATTCGGCGTTGCCGCACCTCGAGTTGCGCTCGGTCAATCTGGATCTGCACCGCGGCTCCGACCTGATCGCGCTCAAGATGGGGGCGCAGCTGCCGGCCGCGCTCGGCGGCAACCTGAGTTTCGACGGGACGGCGAGCGGCGCCGGCCGGCTGGATACCTTGGATTGGCAAATCGAGGCGAGCGCACGCGGCATATCGTTTCCGGGCTGGCGCGAATTCCTGCCCGAGTACCTGGGGCGCCTCGATGCGGGCAGCGGCGCCTTCGTGATCCAGGCGCACGGCCGGGGAGCCTCGCTCGCGAATGCTAGCCTGGATTTCAGCGCGCAAGGCGTGGTCGCCAAACTCGCCGATGGCCCCAGCGCCACGTTCGCGCAGATCAGCGGGATCTTGCGCCTGACTCACGCGGACGATCGCTGGACGGTGAGCGGCCGGCGCGTGCGCGCGCTCGCCGCAGGCCGCCATGACCCGGATTCCGAGTTCGACGTGAACTGGCGCGCCAACGAATCGGGCTTGCTGGAACTTAAGGCCCGCGCGAGCTACCTGCGCGCCGAGGCGCTGTTGCCGCTCGCCGGGCTGATGCCTCAAAAGGAGCTGCGCGATAGGCTACGCGATCTTGCCCCCACGGGCGAGTGGATGAATTTGCAGGTTCAGCTCGCGCGCGGCACCGTCAATGATCCCTGGCAATTGCAGACCTACGCGAAATTCCGCGAGGTGGGGTTCGCGCCGATCGGCCGCGCGCCGGGTCTGCGCGGATTGAGCGGCGTGCTCGTCGGCGATGAGAACAGCGGCCGCCTGGAAATCGACACGCAGACCGCCGTGTTCCACTGGCCGGCCCAGCTTCCCCAGCCGGTCAATCTGTCCAAACTCAAGACGACCCTGTATTGGAAGCGCACCCCGCAGGAGTTTTTGGCGGCAACGCAGGATCTGGAGATGGTGGTTCGCGACGTGAGCATTCACGGCAACGCCGCCTGGCAACAGCCCAGCGACGGCAGCTCGCCCATTTTGACCCTCGCGAGCACGATGGACAACGGCAACGTGACCGATGCGCACCTGTTTTTCCCGCACGGACTCATCGCGCCGGCCGCGCTCGCCTGGCTCGACCGGGCGTTCGTCGCCGGCCGCGTACCGCATGCGGAGGTGATTTTCAAAGGGCCGGTATGGCAATTCCCGTTTCGTGACGGCGGCGGGCTGTTTCTGGCGCGCTGCAATGTCGTCGGCGTAACGCTGGATTATCAGGACGGTTGGGCGCGCATCGAGAATCTCACCGGCCACGCGGAATTTCGCAACGAGGGCATGACCGCGCGGTTCACCAGCGCCCGCACCGGCGGGATTATCCTGGATTCAGCGGATGCGCGCTTTGCCGACCTGCGCAGCGGCGAGCTCAACGTGCACGCGGTGGTTCACGGCGATGCGAGCGGCGCGCTGCAGTACTTGCGCGCCACCCCGCTCGATGCGATGGCGGAGAAGGGCTTTTCCACGACGCAGGCCAAGGGGGCGCTCAGCGCCGATGTGAATCTGTTCCTGCCGTTCAAGGATTTCGATCATCGGCGCGTGCTGGTGCACGTGAAATTGAACGACGTGACGCTGAGCCGCGTGGGCTCGTCGCTCGCCGCGACCGAATTGACCGGCGAAGCCGACATCGACGGCGCGCAGGTGGCCCGCGCCGACATTCGCGGCCGGATACTCGGCGGCGCGTTCCAGATGACGGCCCGCGCGCCGCGCAATCGACCGGTGACCCGCACTCAACTGGAGTTTCGCGGCACCTTCGGCGGCGATGCGCTGCGCGCAGCGCTGTCGTTGCCCGCGAACGTCGCCATCGGAGGTCAGGCGGATTGGCACGGCGTCCTCAAGGTGGCGCCGGAGCCGACGCGCGAGCGCTCGCTGCGCATCGCGAGCACGCTCGCCGGGATCGAACTCGGACTCCCCGAGCCGCTGGCAAAGCGCGCCGACGGCTCCCTGCCGGCCTCGGTCGACACTCAATGGCCCGCCGGCGGCGGAGTGCAGGTGCGTGTAGCCTTGGGATCGGTGCTGCGCGCTGCATTGAACCTGGAATCCGATGCGAGCGGGATGCGGCTCAATCGCGCCGCGCTCGTGTTCGGTTCCGCCGAGCCCGTGTTCAGCGACAGCCAGATCGTCAATGTGGGCGGGACTATCGAGAAGTTGGATCTGGCCGGATGGTTGAGGCTCGGCAGCCCCGCCGCGGGCGCGAAGCCGCTGGCGGCTTATATGCACTCCGCCAAGTTCGAAGTGGGGCAGCTCGATTATCTGGGGTTGTCGTTTCTCGACATTGCCGTGAACCTGGCGCAGAGCGATTCCGGCTGGCGCATATCGATGGGCGGCCCGAACGCGGTGGGCGTCATTTCGCTAGCGGGTGCCGCCGACCCGGCCGAGCCCTGGAACCTTGAATTCAAGCGCCTCAAGTTCGTCAGTGGGCCGCGTGAGGCCGCCGCGGCCGACGATCAACAACACGCCGCCGATCCGCGCGAGGTCCCGGCCCTCAATTTTCATGCGGCGCAGTTGATTTGGGGTGAGCGGCAGTTGGGCGAGGTCCGAGCGGCGCTCATAAAGCAGGACGACGGCATCCGTCTCAAGCAATTGACCGTCACCGGTTCGACCTTCGGAGCACACGCCAAGGGCGAGTGGCTCGGCAAGAATGGCGGCTTGGGCCGCATCGACGGCAGCATCACGAGCACCGACGTTGGGGACACGCTGAAACAGCTCGGCTTTGCCGCGGTGATAGAAGCCAAGACCGGGCACCTGGATTTCGACATGAACTGGATCGGCGCACCCACGGCCGGCGCGCTCGAAGCGGCCAAGGGGCATGTGCAAGTGGGGCTCGAGAAGGGGCAAATCGTCGGCTTGAAGCCCGGCGCGGGGCGGGTCCTCGGTCTTTCCAGTCTGGCCGAGCTGCCGCGGCGATTGGCGCTCGATTTCAGCGATCTGACCGACAAGGGCTTTGCGTTTGATACCATTCGCGGCGATTTCGACCTGCATGACGGCAGCGCGTTCACCGACAACGTGCTGGTGAAGGGGCCTGCCGCCGAAATTGGCTTAATTGGCCGAGTCGGCTTGAAAAACGAGGATTACGACCAAACTGCGGTGGTGACGGGTAACCTCGGCAGCAGTTCGCTGTCGTTGGCCGGATTCGCGGGCGGCCCGGTCATCGGAGCGGCGGTGGTGCTGTTCACGCAAGTGTTCAAACAGCCGCTGAGCGGTCTGGCGCGAGGGTATTATCGGATTACGGGAACTTGGGATAATCCCACGGTCGAACGAATCAAGAGCGCGGCAGCCCCCGCCGCGACCGCAGAGGCGCCGAATTAATGAGCATCGTAGCTGCCATTCAAATGACCTCGAGTCACGTGGTTGCAGACAATCTGCAGGCCGCGGGCGAGCTGCTGCGCGAGGCCAAGGCGCTGGGGGCCGAGGTCGCATGCCTGCCGGAGAATTTTTCCTTTATCGGCCTGCGCGACGCCGACAAGCTCCAGGTGGCCGAAGCCGACGGCGACGGGCCGGTGCAGGCATTTCTCAGCGACACGGCGCGGCAGCTGAAGCTGTGGATCTTGGGCGGCAGCACCGTCATCAAGAGCGACTCCGCGGATCGGGTGGCCAATGCCTCCTTGTTGTTCGATGCCGACGGCAATCGCGTCGCGCGCTACGATAAAATCCACCTGTTCGACGTGACCATTCCGGGCCGCAACGAGCGGTACTTGGAATCCGCGCATGTGACGCCGGGCCGCGCCGCGGCGGTCGCGGACACGCCGGCCGGAAGGCTCGGGCTGTCCGTGTGCTACGACATGCGCTTTCCCGAGCTGTACCGGGATCTCGTTGCCCAGGGCGCCGAGTGGCTGGCGATGCCGGCGGCGTTCACGGTGCCGACCGGACGTGCACACTGGGAGACGCTGCTGCGCGCACGGGCGATCGAAAATCTGTGCTACGTGGTGGCGCCCGCCCAGAGCGGCACGCATACGAGCGGCCGGGAAACCTATGGCGATACGTTGATCGTCGATTATTGGGGCGAGGTGCTGGCGCGCCTGCCAAAGGGTACTGGAGTGATCACGGCGGATATCGATCGGGCGAAACTTAAGGAAACCCGGGCGCGCTTTCCGGCGCTGGATAATCGTCGACTCGGATTGCCCGAAGTCGCGGCCGGGCAGCCATGAGCGCCGTACCTTCGTTCGATGTCGCGGAGAGAATGATCCTCACCCCATCGGGGCTGGATGAAGGGCGCTTGTCTTCGGTGCTCGGCAAGGTGATGAGCCGGGGCGTGGACTATGCCGATTTGTATTTCCAGCTGTCACGCGAGGAATCGTGGTCGCTCGAGGACGGCATCGTCAAGGAAGGCTCCCACAGCATCGAGCAAGGCGTCGGTGTGCGTGCGATCAGCGGCGAGAAGACCGGCTTTGCCTACACGGACGAAGTGTTCCTGCCGGCGCTGGTGGAAGCCTCCGATGCGGCGCGCGCCATCGCGCGCAGCGGCGGCAGCGGTTCGGTCAGGGCGTGGGAGCGGCCGCTCACCCACCGGCTGTACTTGCCGGTGGATCCGCTCGATGCCATGCGCGACGAGGACAAGGTCGATTGGCTGATGCGCATCGACGCGCAAACGCGGCGCATCGATCCACGGGTCAAGCAGGTGATGGCCTCATTGGCGGCGGTGCATGATGTGGTCCTGGTCGCCTCGAGCGACGGCACGCTGACGGCCGACGTGCGGCCCCTGGTGCGGATCAATGTGTCGGTCATCGTCGAACAAAATGGCCGGCGCGAACAGGGATACAGCGGCGGCGGCGGGCGCTTTGGCCTGGATGAATTGCTGCGCGGCGAGGAGCCGTTCGGCTATGGGCGCGAGGCGGTGCGCCAGGCCCTGGTGAATCTCGAGGCGGTGGCGGCGCCGGCCGGCTCGATGCCCGTGGTGCTGGGAGCCGGCTGGCCGGGCATTTTGCTGCACGAGGCCATCGGGCACGGATTGGAGGGAGACTTCAATCGCAAGGGCACCTCCGCGTTCTCGAATCGTATCGGCCAGAAGGTCGCCGCCGACGAAATCACCGTGGTGGACGACGGGACGCTCGATCGGCGGCGCGGCTCGCTCAACGTGGACGACGAAGGCACTCCGACCCAGTGCACGGTGCTGATCGAAAACGGCGTGCTGCGGGGCTACCTCCAGGACAAGCTGAACGCGCGCTTGATGGGCATGGCGCCGACCGGCAACGGCCGGCGCGAGTCCTTTGCGCACATGACTTTGCCGCGCATGACGAACACCTACATGCGTGCCGGCTCGCACGCGCCGCAGGAGATCATCGCATCCGTCGAAAAGGGCTTGTATGCGGTGAATTTCGGCGGCGGCCAGGTGGATATCACGTCGGGAAAATTCGTGTTCTCGGCGAGCGAGGCCTACCTGATCCAGAACGGCAAGATCGGCGCGCCGGTGAAAGGTGCGACCTTGATCGGCAACGGCCCCGATGTACTGACCCGAGTCAGCATGGTGGGCAATGACATGCGGCTCGACGCCGGTGTCGGGACCTGCGGCAAGGAAGGTCAGTCGGTGCCTGTTGGAGTTGGACAACCCACTCTGCGCATCGATGCGCTGACGGTGGGCGGCACCGGCTAGGAGCCTGTCTGAATATTCCGCGGCCACGTGGAATATTCAGACAGGCTCCGGGGAGCCCGGGCGCGGATCCGCGCCGAATCTGCGCGTTTACATCGTGGTGCGCCCTGTCGCCGGCGGGCCGCTGCGGCCAGAATCAGCGCGCGGCTACTCAAGGACGAGGGGTAGCAGGATGCTTGCCGCAGCGCGGGCGGGATGCTCAAGACCGCGAGTGTCTTGCCCGCGCTTTTAGTTGCATGGCCGGTATGTTACACATCGACCGTCACTTGCCGACACGGAGACGCAGCGATGAAATCGTACCGGTTCGCCGCCCTCGTCTGGGGGATGGCGGCAGGATTGATGCCGGCCGCGTGGGCGGCAGAGGATCCTGCGACGCAACTCGGGTTTTCCCGCCCGGTCGCGGCGGCGATGAACGGGATCGATTCCGAACGCATCCGCGCGCACGTGCGATTTCTGGCCGACGACCTGCTCGAGGGGCGCGGTACGGGTGCGCGCGGCGGGGATATTGCGGCACTGTATATCGCCAGCCAGTTCGCGCTGGATGGTCTGAAACCGGCCGGGGATAACGGCACGTTTTTTCAAGAGGTGAATCTCACGGGGGCGCAGACCCTGCCCGGGACGACGGCGTCCCTTCAGCCTTCGGACGGCACGCCGATCGATCTCAAATTGGGCGAGGACTACGTCGCGGGCAATCAGACCCAGACCGAGAGCGTCAATGTCGATGCGCCCATCGTCTTCGTCGGCTACGGCATCGAGGCGCCGGAGTACGGCTGGGACGACTACAAAGGCGTCGACGTCAAGGGCAAGATCGTTCTGGTATTCGTCAACGAACCGCCGTCGAAGGATCCAAAATTCTTCAACGCGGAGGCCTTGACCTATTACGGGCGCTGGACCTACAAGTTCGAGGAAGCGGCCCGCAAGGGGGCGCTCGGCGCGTTGATCATCCACCGTACCGACCTCGCGAGCTACGGCTGGCAGGTGGTGCATAACTCGTGGAGCAATGAGGAGGCGTACCTGGCCGGCGACCGCGAACCCAAGCTCGCGGCAGCGTCGTGGATCCAGTGGGAGGTGGCCCGCCGCTTGTTCGCCGCCTCGGACCTCAACGTGGACCAGATGCTGGCGATCGCCGGCACCCGCAATTTCAAGGCGCGCAACCTGCCGGTCCGCTTCAAGGCGCATATCGAGAGTCGCGTGCGCCAATTCAAGTCGTACAACGTCGTGGGTCTGGTGCCGGGAACGCAGTCGGGCGCCGCGGCGCAGGCGGTGGTGTTCACCGCGCATTACGATCATCTCGGCATCGATCCGGCGATGAGCGGGCATAACATCTATAACGGCGCCGTGGACAATGCGACCGGCTGCGGCATCCTGCTCGAGCTTGCGCGCGTCTTTGGCGCGCCGTCGGCGCGGCCGCCTCACCCGGTGTTGTTCGTGTCGGTCACGGCCGAGGAGAAGGGGCTGCTCGGGTCCGATTATCTTGGCAAGCACCTGCCGATTCCCGCGGCGCAGATTGCACTGGGACTTAATTTCGACGCGATCGAGCCGATCGGCATGCCCGAATCGGTGAGCGTGACCGGCGCGCAGCGCACCACTTTCTACCCGCTGGTCGAGCGGACCGCCGCGGCGTTCGGCTTCGAGATTCAACCGGATCCCGAACCCGGCGCCGGCCATTACTACCGCTCCGATCATTTCAGTTTGGCGCGCGTCGGCGTACCCGCGTTTTCGATCGGCACGGGGCTCAAATTCGCCGGGCATCCGCCGGAGTGGGGTAAGGCGCAGCGCGATGCGTACACCGCCAAGCATTATCATCAACCGAGCGACCAATATACGCCGGCGATGGATTTTTCCACCGATGCGGCACTCGCCAAGTTCGGCTTTGCGCTCGGCTGGGAGGCGTTGACGGCGAAGCAGCGGGTGGAGTGGCTGCCGGGCGATGAGTTCGAGGCCAAGCGGCTGCAGGGTATGCAGCAATGACGCAGATCGACGAGGCGCACACCGGCGGCTGCCTCTGCGGCGGCGTCCGCTACCGCATCCGCGGTGCGCTGTGCGGGGTGATTGCCTGTCATTGCAGGCAATGCCGCAAAACCAGCGGGCATCATGTCGCCATGACCAGTGTGCCGTCCGATAATTTATCGCTGACCTCCTCCGACACCTTGAGCTGGTACAAGTCCTCGGAAACGGCCGAGCGCGGCTTCTGCCGCGTTTGCGGCGGCAATTTATTTTGGAGGGCGTTCGGCGAGGATACGATCTCCGTTACGGCCGGAACGCTCGACACGCCGACGCACCTTACCCTGACCGAGCACATATTCGTCGCCGACAAATCCGACTATTACGAGATCAACGACGAATTACCCCAGAAGGCCCAGTGGGGCTAGGGCGCTTGCGGCGTCGCGGCCTTCTTGAGCCATGCCAATTCGATCGCACCCAATTGGATCGCCACCGCCGATCCGGTGACGAGCAAAAATCCCAGGCGATGAGGCGATCGATTCATGGAGCAGCGCTGTCGTTGCGGGGCCCGCGTATTATGGCAAAAATATTTCGGCGGATACGTCGCTTATTGGCGACGCATAGGTCGCGATTCGCGGATGGAACACAATAGCGTGCAGCGCGTCGCATCCCGGGCCCCGCCGGTACCGATACTCTGGGTCGCAGTGTCATCCTCGATGGAGATTCCATGTCGGACAATTCAATGACGGGTACGTTTCAGGTCAATCTGCCGAAGGAGCTTCTGTCGGAGTCGGCGCGCCAGTCGAAGCGCAGCAAAGAGCAGCTGCAGGTCGAGGGTTGGCGCAATTCCTGGTTGTCGCGTCTTGCGGAGCTGCTGGTCGGCCGGGGATAGGCCGTCCCGCGCGTCGGCGGGCCCTAAAACCGCCGACGCCTTAAGTCAAATCGAGCCGCCGTCGCGGTGGCTGCGGCATTACTATGGGGCATGGAGGTTTACATCCATGCGCCTTGCTAAACCAGTCTATGAAATCCTACCGTTGATGTACGTGGTGATCGGCGCACTGGCGATTGTGCTCGTGTATGTCGATCCCCAGGGTCGCTACGCATTGATCGCGTTCGGGATTGGATTGCTGGCTGAGATCGCGGCGCTCACCGTGTTTCTGCATCGGCAGGATTGCCGCGCTCATAGCCGCGAATATCCGGGCGAGTCCATCGACTTGTCGCTGACGCTCAACCGGTAATCCGCCGCCGCTCCTCAGAGATCTTCGGCATTGTCGGCGTCGGATGGATCCGCGTCGGCGCGCGGACGCGGCGCGCGTTCGTCGATGTACATGATTTCGTGCTGACCCACCTGAACCACATCGCCGTCGTTCAAATTGTGTCGTCGAACGCGCCTCGACTGCAGGAAGATGCCGTTGGTGCTGTTCAGATCCTCGATGACGCACGAATCGCGTTGGGTCACGATTTGGCAATGATGCCGGCTGATGAATTTGCTGTCGACCTGTATGTCGTTATCCGCGGTACGTCCGATCACCAACCGACCAGGCCGGAGCTCACGTTCCATCACCGTCTTGCCGCCGCTGGCCAGCAAAATGCGGCCGACGACCGGACCCTTTCGTAAATGGGCGGGAGGCGCTTGATCCATTTTGAGCGCTTGCATGCGATCCGTGTTGGCGTTGAACTCAACCCATTGCAATTCGCCGATCGCGGCCTCGAGATCCTGAAGCGTCACGGTATCCCGGTCTCGGCTGAAGGCAGCCATCATGCACGTGTCGCATAACGTATTGATCAATCGCGGCACGCCGCCCGTATATTTGTAGATCACGGGGTAAGTGTCTTCCTCGAAGATTCTATGTCCCTGTGAGCCCGCGACTTCGAGTCGATGATCGATATACGCGCTGGTCTCGGCTTGCGACAGTGTGTTCAAATGAAAACGCAGGCGAACGCGCTGCGTAAGCTGGACTAACTCACGGGAATTCAGCTTGTCATTCAGTTCCGGTTGGCCTGCCAAGATGATCCGAAGGACTTTTTCCTTCGTCGTCTCGATGCCCGACAGCATGCGCAGCTCTTCGAGCACGCGGTTGCTCAAATTTTGCGCTTCATCGATGATCAACAAGACTTTGCGGCCCTTGACGTGCTGTTCCACCAAGAATTGGTTCAACGTCGCCAAGACCTCCGGTTTCTTCATGTCGAAGGGGGTGAAACCGAATTGCACCAGGATCGACTGCAGAAACTCCGTCGGCGACAATTGAGTCTGGTTTATCTGCGCGACGACCACGTCGCCTTGCAATTCTCGCAGGAATGTTTCGATCAGCGTGGTTTTGCCGGCACCGATTTCGCCCGTGATCACCACGAACCCGTCGGTGAACCAGATCGTCGACTCCATGTACGCTTTGGCGCGCGCGTGCTGTTTGCTGAGATAAAGGAACTGCGGGTCCGGGCTCAGGCGGAACGGCAGCTCGCGGAGTTTGAAGAGTTCTAGATACATCTCGTGCGGTCAGTTTACGGGAATGAGCGTCTTGGCGTGAATTGCGCCTTCGGCGCGGACCATTCGATCAATTTCAGAGCCTCCGCCAGCGCCCGGTTGCGATCCGCGATGCCCGCCTTGAGAATGGTGCAATGGCCGAGTTTTCGGCCCGGCCGCGCTTCCTTGCCGTAATCGTGGAACGCGAGACCGTTGATCTGCAAGAGGCGCCTGCGGTCGGGCATGCGCCCTAAAAAATTGATCATGGCCGCGTGTCCCAAGGCACGCGTGCTGCCAAGCGGTAAATCGCAAATGGCGCGCAGGTGGTTCTCGAACTGGCTGGTGACGCAGCCTTCGATGGTCCAATGCCCCGAATTGTGGACGCGCGGCGCCATCTCGTTGGCGATCAATCGGCCCTTCACGACGAAGAACTCGATCGTGAGCACGCCGACGTAGTCGAGCGCGTTCATGACGCGCTTCAAATAGATCTTGGCGCTGCGGTCCATGGCGGGGTTGGTATACGGAGCCACGCTATAGCGCAGGATGCCGTCCGCATGGCTGTTGACGGACAACGGATAGTAGACGATGTCCCCGGCCGCGGAGCGGGCGCCCACGATGGACACTTCCCGGCTGAACGCTTGAAATTTTTCGTAGATCAAACCCTCGGAGCCGAGGCGGTCCCAGGCGGGATCGATGTCCTGCGCGCGCCGCACGACGACTTGGCCCTTGCCGTCGTAGCCCATCCGCCGCGTCTTGAGCACGCCCGGAACCCCGAGCTTGGCCGCAGCGAGCGCCAATTGCTCCCGGGTGTCGACTTTCGCATGCTCGGCTACCGGGATCTTCAAACGCCTGAACAACGCCTTCTCCTGCAGCCGATCCTGGGACACCTCGAGGGCCGCACGCGGGGGGCGGATCGAGGTGAGTTTCTCCAGGGGCGCGAGTGCCGCGCCCGAAATGTTTTCCCAATCGAACGTGACCACATCGTTACCGGATGCCAACTTGGCGAGCAGCGCCGCATCCTCCAGCGGTCCTACCAATATGGGCGCAACCTGCGCGCCCGGTGCCTCGGCGCTGCGATCCAAAAACGAGCAACGGACGCCCAAGGGATAGCCGGCAAGCGCCAGCATGCGTCCCAATTGTCCGGCACCGACGATACCAACGCGCAAAGGTCTCAAGGCTGACGCGGATCGGGTTTGTTGAGCACGGCCGCGGTCTGCGCGGCACGGAATGCATCCAATGCGGCGCGCACTTCGGGCAATTCGTTGGCAAGAATCGAGGCGGCGAACAGAGCGGCGTTGCGGGCGCCCGCCGCGCCGATCGCAAAGGTCGCAACCGGCACGCCGCTCGGCATCTGGGCTATGGAGAGCAAGGAATCGATGCCGTTCAAGGTCTTCGTTTGCACCGGGACGCCGAGCACCGGAACCGAGGTTTTGGCGGCGGTCATGCCGGGAAGATGAGCGGCGCCGCCGGCGCCGGCGATGATGGCTTTGAGGCCGCGCGCACGCGCCGAGGCGGCATATTCGAACAACAAGTCCGGGGTGCGATGGGCGGACACCACGCGCACCTCGTGCGCCACCCCGAGCGATTCGAGAGTTTCGGCCGCGCCCCGCATCGTTTCCCAGTCGGACGCGGAGCCCATAATGATTCCGACCATGGCTTTCATGGATCGTCAGTCTACCAAAGACTATCCCAGCAACTGTCTCAGAAACGCAAAAAGCTCCCGCGCGCCCACCGGAGAGCGCTGTTCCAGCCGTTCGCGTTCGGCCTTGTCGAGCAGCCTCTTGAGCTCGGCCGCGTCCGCGTGCGGATATTCCTGCAGCAATTCACCCACGGCCGTGGCCGGTTCGGACAGCAGCCGATCGCGCCAGCGCTCGATTTGCTGGAAATACCGGATCTCCAAATCGTGGCGCTGCTTGCGCTCCGCCAGTTTGGCCAATACCGGCTCCGGGTCGATGCCGCGCATCAACTTGCCGATATACTGTCGCTGCCTTACCTGCGCCCCGTGCGAGGGCAAGCGCCGCAGGTCGCGTAACGCCACGAATAGGCTGTCCGGCAGATTCAGGGCTTTGATTTCCTGGTCCGGAAGCGCGGCGAGCTTGACGCCCAATTCCTGCAAGGACGCTGCTTCCCGCTTGCGCGCACCTTTGCTCTGGCGCTGCTCCTCGGTTTCCCCCGAATCGTCTGCTTGGCTCTCGTTCATCATATTGCTCCATGCTACCACTCGGGCCGGTAGAATCACGGGCTGGAATCCTCGAAGACAGTGTTGGAGATGACGATGTCCGTGCCTATTGAGTCCGTGCCAAGCGAGTCCGTGCGTCTAGCCCAGGGAGACCTCGAATCGATCATCGAGCGTGCCCTCGAAGAAGCGCGTGCGCGCGGGGCCTCTCAGGCCGAGGCCGCCGTCAGCCAGGATACCGGTCTTTCGGTCGGTGTGCGACTCGGCGAAGTCGAAACCCTGGAACATCAACGCGACCGCAGCATGGGCATTACCGTGTATTTCGGGCGGCGCAAGGGCTCGGCCAGCACGGCCGATTTTTGCTTGGACGCGGTTCGCGCGACCGTCGCCAAGGCTTGCAGCATTGCCCGGTTTACGGCCGAGGACGCCTGTGCGGGTTTGGCGGATCCTTCGCTGATGGCGCGCTCGCCGCCCGATCTGGATCTCTCGCATCCATGGAATATCAGCGCAGATCGTGCGATCGAGATCGCCAAGGCATGCGAGGCGGCAGCGCTGGCATTCGACCGGCGCATCAACAATTCGGAGGGCGCCTCGGTCGGCACCCATCAAGGGCTCCATGTCTACGGCAATACGCACGGCTTCATCGGGGGCTATCCGACCACCTCGCACAGCTTGAGCTGTGTGGTGCTCGCCGGCACCGGGGAGGACATGCAGCGCGACTATTGGTACACGAGTTCGCGGGACTGGCGCGACTTGCAGGATGCGGAGGCGGTCGGGCGCGAAAGCGCGCGGCGCACCATCGCACGCTTGGGGCCCCGCAAGCTCAGCACGCGGCGCGCGCCGGTCTTGTTCAGCCCCGAGATCGCGCGCGGTCTTTTCGGATATTTCAGCGGGGCGATACGCGGCAGCAGCCAGTACCGGCAATCCTCGTTCCTGCTCAATTCGGTCGGACAGCAGGTATTTCCCAAGGGCTTTTCGATTGTCGAGCGTCCGCATATTCCCAAAGCGATGGCCAGCGCACCGTTCGACGAGGAGGGGGTCGCGACTCGCGATCGCGACCTCATCGCCGATGGCGTGCTCACCGGCTACATTCTCTCCAGCTACTCCGCGCGCAAGCTCAAGCTTACGACCACCGGCAATGCGGGCGGTGCCCACAATCTTCTGGTGGCGCCGAACACCTCCGGGGGATTCGAGGCGATGCTCGGGCGCCTGGGCAGCGGGCTGCTGGTGAGCGAATTGATGGGCCAGGGCGTGAACCCGGTGACCGGCGACTATTCGCGCGGAGCGGCGGGCTTTTGGGTCGAATACGGCGCCATTCAATACCCGGTGGCCGAGATCACCATTGCCGGGAACCTGTGCGACATGTTCAAGGATATCGTCGCGGTCGGCGACGACATCGATGTGCGCAGCGGCACCCGCGTCGGATCGGTGCTGTTGAAGGAAATGACCATCGCCGGCCAATGACGCGCCGCGCCGGCGCATGCTCAGGCCTGCGCGCTCAAAGGCCGGCTTGCTCCCGCTCACTGTCCGGCGAATCGACAAACTTTCGGCGGTGGCGCAAGTAACGCGGGAATTGCACGTAGCAAGCGAGCTGCGCGCCGATCAGCAGGATGAGCCAGCTCACGTAAATCCACAGCAACGCGGTCATCACGATCGCAAAACCGGTGTAGACCGCGATCATGTGCGAGGAATAGACGATAAATGCGCTGAACGCATGGCCAACCAGGGCCCAAACGATGCCTGCCGTAACGCCGCCGATGAGCGCCGGCCGGAAGTCGACATGGGTGTTGGGGATGAACGCGTACATGAACGTGAAGACCATCGTGACTATGGCGTACGGCAAGAGCTGACCGAGGAACCGGAAGGCCCAAGCGAGGTGCGCGAAGGAGTAGAGCCACTGGGCGGCGGGGCTGTGTTCGGCCGAGGCCAGCAGCTCAAGCGCGACCGCCAACAGAATGGGCCCCGCGATCATGACGCTCAAGAGTTCGCTGAAGCGCCGCCCGAAGCCGCGCGGCCGGTCGATGCGCCATACGAAATTGAAGCTCGCTTCCACCTTTTGAATGGTGCTGATGGCGGTGTAGACGAGCATCGCGAGACCGATCGAGCCCAGCAGTTCGCCGCGCATGTTCTCGACGAACTGCATGACGGTTTCGGTCAGCGGACCTTCCGCTTTGCCCAAGGGGTGGAAGAACTCATGCAGGATGAATCTCAAATCGGAGTGCGCTCCGAGGCGCTTCAGAATGGAAAAGACGAACACCATCAGCGGCACCAGCGACAGCAGCGTCGTGTACGCCAAGCTCATGGCCTGGGTGTCGATGTCACCCGCCAGCCAGTCGCGCAGCAGGGCGGTCGGATAACGCAGCACGCGCAACGCCGGCCCCCAGGGGCGGCGCAAATCACGGGATTTTCGCGTCAGTTTTTCGTCGAGATGTTCAAGCGACGCGAGCATGCCGGGCTTGGGTGCTCAGGCGGTCAGCAATTCGAGCGCCTTGCGATAATTATCGCTGGTGCGCGCGAGAACCTCGGGCGGCAGATGCGGCGCCGGGGGCTTCTTGTTCCAATGTATGGATTCCAAATAATCCCGCACGAACTGTTTGTCGAAACTCGGCGGGCTCACGCCGGGCTTGTAGGAGGCCACCGGCCAGAACCGCGACGAGTCGGGCGTAAGCGCCTCATCGATCAGCAGCAAATTACCCGACTTGTCGATTCCGAACTCGAACTTGGTGTCGGCAATGATGATGTCGCGGGCGCGCGCGTGCAGCGCCGCGAACCCGTAGACCGCAAGCGCGATGCGCCGAATGTCGTTCGCATAATCCCGGCCCACCGCCCTGACCACCGACTCGAAATCGACGTTTTCATCATGCTGGCCGGCGGGCGCTTTCGAGGCCGGAGTGAAGATGGGCTCCGGCAGCGCTTGCGCCAGTTTCAATCCGGCCGGCAAGGCAATGCCGCACACCGAACCGTGCAATTGGTAGTCTTTGTAGCCCGAGCCGATCAGATAGCCGCGCACCACCGCTTCGATCGGCAACGGAGTCAATTTTTTCACCACCATCGCGCGGCCGGCGACCTGCGCCCGCTCCTCGGGATCGCGGACGATGTCCTCCGCCCGCAAGTCCGTCAAATGATTGGCGATCAAATGACGGGTTTTACCGAACCAGAACCGGGAAATTCTCGTGAGCACCTCGCCCTTGTGCGCAATGGGGTCCGGCAGCACCACGTCGAACGCCGACAATCGGTCGGTGGTGACGATCAGCAGATGATCCGCATCGACATCGTAAATGTCGCGCACCTTCCCCTGGTGAATCCTGCGCAGACTGCGGATATCGGATTCGAATAACGGCGGCGATTGCGAAAACGGTTGCATGTCTATGCGGCTGCTACCATTACGGAGTGGAAGGTCGGCGATTGTGGCGGGGCGGATCGCATAGGTCAACGCGAATGGCTTGGAACGGTACATTGTTGGGCGCATTGGGCGGCTTTTTGATCACCAGAAGCATCTGGGGAGCCGTGTTCGGCGCCATCGTCGGGCAGATGTTCGATCAGAGCGCACGCCTGACCGGCGCCGCGGGCGCGGACGCCTCGACGACGGCGGCGGTACCGGAGGTTTTTTTCCGCACCACCTTCGAACTCATGGGTCACGTCGCCAAATCCGACGGGCGAGTGTCTGAGGCGGAGATCGACGCGGCGCGCCGGCTCATGCAGGAGCTGCGCTTGGGTCCCCGCGACGTCGGCATCGCCATCGACTGCTTCAGAGCCGGAAAGTCGCCGAGCTACGATGCCGGTTTGCGAGTGGAACAGCTGCGCGAAGCCTGCGGACTGCGCTACGACCTGCTGCACGCCTTCATGGAATTGCAATTGCGGGCCGCGCTGGCCGGCAACGGCATCTCGCAGTCGGCGCGCAGCATCTTGACGCGGGTGGCAGGAGAACTCGGCATGTCGCCACTCGAGTTCGCCCACATGGAATCGGCGGTGCGTGCGCGGCAGCAGGGCGGCGGCAGATCCGCCGGCCCGACCTCTGCGCAAAGGCCGTTGGCCGATTGCTACGCGGAACTCGAGGTCGGCGCGGATATGAGCGATCAAGAGGTCACCAAGGCTTATCGCCGGCAGATGAGCCGCCATCACCCCGACAAGCTGGTTGCCAATGGATTGCCGGAGTCCATGGCGCAGGTGGCCAAGGAAAAGACGCAGCGGATCCAGGAAGCCTACGAGGCGATACGTGCGGCGCGCGGCATGCGTTGATTAAGCGGCAGGGCGCGGCCTCGCGCCGGCGCTACTCGTCGTCCTCGTCCTCATCTTCGGCCTCGTCGTGCTTTGCGGCGCGCGCGCTCTTGCCGGCCGGCGCATTGGCACTCGTGCCGGGCTTCACCGGAATGATCAGCGGGCGTGTCTTGACCTTGGGACGCGCGTTGAACACGACGATGGTTTTGCCGGTGGCGCGCAGCAGCCCCTGTTCTTCCAAGACCTTGAGGACGCGCCCGGCCATCTCGCGCGAGCAGCCCACCAAGCGCGACAACTCTTGCCGGCTGACCTTGATTTGCATCCCTTCCGGGTGCGTCATCGCATCCGGCTCTCCGCACAGGTCCATGATCGCGTGCGCTACGCGCCCCGTGACATCCACGAACGCGAGATCGCCGAGTTTGCGGTTGGTTCGATCGAGCCGGGTGGCGAGCTGAGTGGCCAATTCAAAAATGAGCCCGGGACTTTCGGCGGCAATCTGCCTGAACCGCGGATAGGTCATTTCCGCCAGTTCGGACTGTTGGCGGGTGCGAACCCAGGCGCTGCGGGTCGGTTGTTCGTAGAACAGGCCCATTTCGCCGAAAAATTGCCCCTTGTTTAGATACGCCAGCACCATTTCATTGCCGTCTTCGTCTTCGATCATGACTTCGACGGAGCCTGAGATGATGTAGTAGAGAATGTCCGGCAGATCGCCCGCGTGGATGATTACGGTCTTGGAAGGGACTGTCCGGATACGGCAGTAGCTCAAGAAACGATTGATCGCAGGGATATCGCTTAAGGCCTTTGCCGTTTCTTCCATGGTCTCTCCCTAGTCTTTGTCTTTGAGGTCGTGAAAACGCCTGTTCTGGCGCACGTTTTATTACATAAGTCCCGGAATCGCAAGCACTAACGGGAATTCGCTACAGCCAATACGAACCACCGGTCATGACTCGGGAGGTGAGTCGCATCGCGGCGCGCAGAGCAGTCGGCAGCTCTTTGCCGCCTAAAGCGAGTGCCATGGCACCATGCCTGACCTCGTCGTCGGCCATCTGCTCTAGGATCCGGCGGCTGCGCCGGTCGGCTTGCGGCAAGCGCCGCATGTGATCATTCAGATGCGATTCGACTTGACGCTCGGTCTCGGTGATGAATCCCAAACTGGTGCGATCACCGAAGGCGCCCGCCACGGCGCCAATGAGAAAGGATCCGGCATACCACAACGGGTTCAAGAGACTGGTTCGGCCGTGTAATTCCTGAAGCCGCTGCTCGCACCAGGCCAGATGGTCCATTTCCTCCGCGGCCGCCTGGTGCATGGCGTCGCTCACGGTCGAATCCCGCGCGCCGAGGGCCTGCCCCCGGTACAGCGCCTGGGCCGCCACCTCGCCGGCGTGGTTCACACGCATCAGTCGAATCGATTCCAGGCGCTCCGATTCCTTCAAGGCGGACTCGTCGCCGGGGGCTGTCGGAGCCGCGCGAGCGGTGTGCACGGGGCTCGCTAATACTTTGATTGCTCTATCAATTTCGCCAAGTACACGGTCCGCCAGGCTGAATATGCGGGTATTCATGCACACATTATATAATAGGGTGCTGCCCGCACGGCGGGCTGGTAACGGCGCGCCCGGTTCTGTACACTTTCGCGCCTTTCGTAATCGGCCGGACACATCTGAGTATTTCCATGTACACCGTATTTTCCAAGCCTGAAACAACCCGTGGCGACTGGTATCTGGTCGACGCCGGCGGCAAGACTCTCGGCCGACTGGCCTCGCAGATCGCGCATCGATTGAAGGGCAAACACAAGCCCAATTATGCGCCCCATCAAGACCTCGGCGATCACATCGTGGTGATCAACGCCGGAACCGTGCGCGTCACCGGCGCCAAGCTCACCGACAAGTTCTATCACCAGCACACCGGCTACGTCGGAAACCTGAAGAGCATCGCTCTCGGCAAGCTGCTCAAGGAACATCCGGAGCGCGCGATCGAATTCGCAGTCAAGGGCATGCTGCCGAAAGGACCTCTGGGCAGGCGCATGTACAAGAAGCTGCATGTATTCGGCGGCAACACCCATCCGCATCAAGCACAGCAGCCCAAAGCGCTGGAACTCTAAGAGCTTCGTAGGAAATCAAGCATGGCATCAAACACAGCCGCGAATACTTTTTACGGCACCGGCCGCCGCAAGACTTCGAGCGCACGGGTATACCTGCGCAAAGGAACCGGCAAGGTCTCCATCAACGGCCGTTCTCTGGACGAATTCTTCGGACGGGAGACCGGCCGCATGATCGTGCAGCAGCCTTTCGGCGCGGTCCAGTTGGACGGCAAGTTCGACGTCGATGCGCACGTCGAAGGCGGCGGAATCACGGGTCAAGCAGGCGCGATTCGCCACGGCATTACGCGCGCTTTGATGGCCTACGACGAGGCGCTGCGCTCGCCGCTGCGCAAGGCGGGTTTTGTGACTCGGGACGCGCGCGAAGTCGAACGCAAGAAGGTTGGCCGCCGCAAGGCCCGCCGCGGAACCCAGTTCTCCAAACGTTGATCGGCTTTGGATTCCGTCCGCCGTCCGCTGTACGACGATACGATCGATCGGATTTGGGGGATCGTCTAGCGGTAGGACAACGGTCTCTGACACCGTTTACCTAGGTTCGAATCCTAGTCCCCCAGCCACTTTAATCGGCGCCCACATCGTGGGCCCGGTTCTTTTCCGCAGGTACACATGTCGGGCGATCCAAATTCGGGTAGGCGTGTCGTACCGTTGGCGCTGGCCGCGCTGGGCGTGGTGTTCGGCGACATCGGCACCAGTCCGCTGTATGCCATGTCGGCGTGTTTTACCGGTCCCAACATGCAAGTGACGCCTGAACACATCTTCGGGGTCCTGTCCCTGATTTTCTGGACCCTGGTGCTGGTGATCCTGCTCAAGTACGTCGCGGTCGTGTTGAACGCCGACAACAAGGGCGAGGGCGGCGTGCTCGCCTTGACCGCCTTGGTGATCAATACGGAGCGCGCGAGTCCGCGCCGCAGGATTTACGGAACGCTGGGTATCCTGGGGGCCGCGCTGTTCTTCGCCGACGGCGCGATCACGCCCGCGATATCGGTGTTGAGCGCCGTCGAGGGATTGCACGTGGCCGCACCGACCGCGGGAATTCCCGTGCTGCCGATCACCGTGATGGTGCTGGTCGGTCTGTTTTTGATCCAGCGCCACGGCACCGGCTCGGTGGGCAAGGTGTTCGGTCCGGTGATGCTGGGATGGTTCGCGATCTTGGCGGTGATGGGCGTCGGCTGGATCGTGCGCGAACCTCAAGTGCTCTACGCACTCGACCCATCGCGTGCGCTCGTGCTCATTTCGCAACACCAGATTTCCGCGCTCGCGGTGCTTGCGGGCGTTTTCTTGACCGTCACCGGCGGCGAGGCGCTGTATGCCGACATGGGTCATTTCGGCAAGTCGCCGATTCGGTTGGGTTGGATGTGCATCGTCATGCCGGCGCTGGTTCTCAATTATTTTGGTCAAGGGGCCTTGCTGATCGAGAATCCGGCGGCGGTCAGTAATCCCTTTTACTTAATGGCGCCCGAGTGGTTCTTGTGGCCTTTGATCGTCATCGCCACCGCCGCCACGGTGATCGCCTCGCAGGCGGTGATCTCAGGGGTGTTCTCCGTGACCACTCAGGCGGTGAGCCTGGGTCTGTTTCCCCGGCTGCGCGTCGAACACTCTTCGGCGCAATTCGCCGGACAGATCTACGTGCCGACGATGAATTGGATACTGATGATCGCCGCGTTGGCATTGGTCTTGAGCTTCGGCAGTTCGGCGGCACTGGCCGGCGCCTACGGCCTGGCCGTCTCCGGTGCCATGACCATCGTGACGCCGTTGACCTTGAGTCTCATCAAATCGCGAACCGGACGTGAAAGCCGCACGCTGCGCGCCGGCCTGTCGCTGCTGTTCATCATCGACATCGCGTTCCTGCTGGCGAACCTGACCAAGCTCGGGGACGGCGGATGGCTGCCGCTGCTGTCCGGGTTCATAATTTATTGGCTGATGCAGACCTGGGCCAGCGGCAAGGCGGCGGTCATGGCGCGGCTGCTGCGCGATCAAAAGCCGGTGCGCGATTTCCTCGAGGACTTGAAGCGCGATCCGCCGGTGCGGGTGCCCGGAACCGCAATCTTCATGGACGCGAAGGCCACCGGCATACCGCGGGCGCTGCTCAACAACATCAAGTTCAACCGCGTCATTCACGAGCGGGTGGTTCTGCTGACGGTGGTTACCCGCGAGCAGCCGCGTGTCCCCGCGGCAAAGCGCTTGAGCGTCACCCCGGTGTGCGAGGGCATCGTGCGGCTCGTGGCTCAGGTCGGTTTCATGGAGAAGCCGAACATTCTGGAAATCCTCCGCGATGCGGAGGCCTACGGCATCGTGTATGAGCCGGAGAACACGACGTTTTTCCTGAGCCGCGAAGAATTGCTGCCGGGACAGCGCTCGGATCTGCCGCCGCTGCGGCGCCGGGCTTTCATGCAAATGGCGCGCAGCGCCCAGGTCGTCGCCGATTACTACGGTCTGCCGCCCGGGCGCGTGATCGAGATTGGGACACGGCTGGAAATCTGAAGCGTCCTGACGCCGTCGTCGCCCGCCACCAGCAGCAGATCCGCCGGTCGCCGCGCGAACAGGCCGACGGTGACCACCCCCGCGATCCGATCGATCGCATCCTCCATGCCAAGGGGGTCCGCGAGGCGCAAATTGCGGACGTCCAAGATCTCATTGCCGTTGTCGGTCAGCACCCCTTCGCGCAAGACCGGTTGTCCGCCGAGTTTCGCCAGCTGCCGCGCGACGTAGGAGCGCGCCATGGGGATCACCTCGACCGGCAATGGGAAAGCGCCCAACGACCCGACCAGCTTGGCGTCATCGATGATGCAGATGAACTTCTCGGAGGCCGCGGCGATGACCTTCTCGCGAGTGAGCGCTCCGCCGCCGCCCTTGATCAATACGCCGTGTTCGTCGGCCTCGTCGGCTCCGTCGATGTAGAGGGCAAGATCGCCTTGGGCATTGAGGTCCAGTACCGGAATGCTCGCCGCCTGCAATGCCAGCGTGGTCCGGTTCGAACTCGAGACAGCGCCCGCAAGCCGGATTTTACGGTCTTTCAGCTCTTCGATGAGTTCGGCCACCGTCGAGCCCGTACCCATGCCGAGGACCATGCCCTCTTCGATGTAGGGAATCGCTGCTTGCGCGGCGCGGCGTTTTTTTTGGCTCGGTGGAAGCATTTTCTCGCCCCTTAAAACAACTGTGCCCGCGTAAGCGGGCACAGTTGATTACTTTCGAAGGCTTACTTTTTCTTAGCGGCCTTTTTCTTAGCTACCTTCTTCTTCGCCTTCTTTGCTTTCGCTGCCATGATAGAAACTCCGTTGTCGGGTTAGTCCGGGGATCGAGTATATACACGAATAATTAATTTACAAGCAATACGTCGCGCTTCTTCCACGACAATGTGGTAGCAATGCGATCGGCGTCACTCAAGAGTGAGAACGAAATCCCATTCCGCCTTGGATACCGGCGTCACCGACAGACGATTCCCTCGCCGCAAGACGGCCATGTCGGCGAGCTCATCATCGGCATGTTTGCGCAGCTTCTCGAGCGTAATGAGGCGTTGGAATTTGCGCACCAACTTCACATCGATCACGAACCAGCGAGGATCGCTCCGAGTACTGCCGGCGTCGTAGTGATGATGCTTCGAGTCGAAGGCGGTCTTGTCGGCATAGCCCTGCTTCACCACACGGACGATTCCGGCGATGCCCGGGAGGTCGCAGCCGGAGTGATAGAAAAAGGCCGTATCGCCTATTTTCATAGAGTCCCGCAGCATGTTTCGCGCCTGGTAATTGCGCACCCCGTCCCAGGCCGTGGTCTGTCTCGGCATTGCGGCAAGGTGATCGACGCTGAAGGTGTCGGGCTCGGATTTCATGAGCCAATGATTCATTGCGCGTCCTTCGGGAAAATTTCATACCCGGATTCCGACGCGAGCGCATCCAGACGCACGTCCCACGCTTCGGGGAACACACATGCAGCGCGCTGGCGGTCAAAGGCGAGGCCGACGAGCCGCGGACCCTTCCAATGGCTGCGGTGACGCCGAAAGGCGAGCGCGCGATCATAGAATCCGCCGCCCATCCCCAAGCGACGGCCTCGCGGATCGACTCCCACCAGCGGCACCACGATCAGATCGAACCAGCGCGGCTCGACGGCGCGCGCCAGGCGGTGAGGGGAGCATTGCGGCACCAAAATGCCGAATGTGCCGCGCCGGGTCCTGCCGCTCAGGGGATAGAAGCGCAGGCGGCGATGGCGCAGATCGCTCACCACGGGCACGAAAATGCGAACCCCGCGGCGCCGTGCCGCGACCAACAGTGCGGCCGTGTCCGTTTCCCCATCGAACGACAGATAGAGCGCGATGCGGGCGCCCGACTTGAATGCCGCCGTCCGGATGATGGCTGCGGCGGCGCGGCGGGAACGCAGGCGGTGATCCGCGGGGGCGAGGGCGCGGCGCGCGGCCCGCAACTGCTTGCGCAACTTCACTTTCATGAAATCAAGAATAGACGCGCGAAGGAGATGGCGCTACCCGCACGTGCCGTTTTGGACCGTTGCTCCCGACCTGAGCAACAGGTGGGGCTAACTGCGGCACTTAAGGCTTTCCGCTCGAGGCGGACTTGCACAATGTTGCCAGCAAGCAATGGCCCCTGGGGTTTACAAATTAGGGTCAGGAGGTAACCCGATCCGCATCGAACACCGCAGGCAGCGCCAAATTTAACCTTTAGAAACGAGAAGACCCTAGAGCTCGAGCTGTCGGCCCTTTTCCAAAGCCGACTCTACGCGCTCGCGCAGGATACGCAAGCGTCCGCCGACGTCGGTTTCGAGAGTGGTGTCACGCTTGCGGAATCCGATCAGCTCGTTCGCCAGATTGAGCGCGGCGATCACCGCGATTCGATCCAGACCGACGACTTTTCCGCTGTCGCGAATCTCGCGCATTTTCGCATTCAAGAACTCCGCCGAATCGAGCAGATCGGAGCGCTCCTCCATGGGGCATGTAATGTGATACTCCTTCTCGAGTATGCGCACGCTTACCCGCGCCTGGGTGTCGCTCATGCCTGCTCCATCGATTTCAGCCGTCCGATCATCGCTTCTACCCGCGCGCGCACCTGTTCGTTCTTGTGCAGCAGATTGGCGCGCTCCGAGGTGAGCGTTTCTTGCCGCTGGTGCAGCGCCCGATTCTCTTCCTTGATCTGGTTCAACGTGGCGACCAGTTCCTCCAGCCGCTTCTCCAGGCGCTTGAGCTCGAGGTCTACCGGGGACTTTGGATTACCTTCGTTCATAGAGCGCCAATATAGATCGCTGCATTGCGCAATGCAAAGGGTCGACAACGGCCCCGCGGCACGGCTTACGCGGTATCATTCGAAAAATGATGGCGGATATCCGATTCGATGAGTTCGAGGACGTTCTGGTGGCCGCCAGAAGTCTCGCCGATGCGGCTGAGGCGCACGGGTCGTTGTGCGGCGCGCTGTGCTCCATGGCGCCCTACAGCCTGCAGGATTGGATCAACGAAATCCTGCCGGACGGCTCCTCGCTGTCCGCGGAATCGGCGGCCATGCTCGAACGGGTGTTCACCGCGACCGCAACCTCATTCGGCGAACAAGGCATGCAATTCGAGCCCTTGTTGCCGGATGACGAACAGCCGCTCAACGGGCGGGCAAACGCGCTGGCCCTGTGGTGCACCGGATTCCTATACGGCCTGGGCACCGGTCAAATCGCCGACTTGGAGGCGCTCAACGGCGATGTCGGCGAAATCGTCCGTGACTTCACCGAGATCTCGCGGGCCACGGGCGACGATGCCGAGGCGGACGAATCGAACGAACAGGCCTATGCCGAACTGGTCGAATTCATCCGCGTTGCCGCCCAGGTGGTGTTCGAGGAACTTCTACCCCTGCGCCGACAGGTCTACCAGACGACCCAGCAGCGGCTGCACTGACCCATGGATCGCAAGGAGTTCGCGCGCCGCCGCCGCCAGTTCATGCGCATGATCGGCAAGGACGCGATTGCGGTACTGCCGGCGGCGCCGGTGCGTCACCGCAACGGCGATATCGAGTATGCCTACCGGCAGGACAGCCACTTTTACTACCTCAGCGGCTTTCCCGAGCCCGATGCCGTCGCGGTACTGGTGCCGGGACGAAGCCAAGCCGAATACCTGCTGTTCGTGCGCGAACACGATGCCTTGCGAGAGTCCTGGGACGGCGCGTGGGCCGGCACCGACGGTGCGGTGGAGCGTTACGGCGCGGACGATGCGTTTCCGATCGCCGATATCGATGAAATTCTACCGGGCCTCATGGAGCAACGGCAGCGGATTTTCTACTCGATGGGTGCGCACCTCGATTTTGATCCTCGTATGCTGGCATGGGTGAACGCAATGAGGGTGCAGGGGCGGCAGGCCACGGGCGCGCGGCAGGAATTTGTTGCGCTCGGTCATGTGCTCGACGACATGCGTTTGTACAAGAGCCGTGCGGAGCAGGCGAGTCTGCGCCGCGCCGCGCACATCGCCATGGGCGCCCATCGCCGCGCCATGCGCTTTACCCGTCCCGGGCGCATGGAGTACGAGATCATGGCGGAACTGGCGCACGAGTTCCGCTCGCACAATGCGGATATGTCCTACCATCCCATCGTCGGCAGCGGCGCCAATGCCTGCATCATGCACTACCGCAACAACGACCGGCGCCTGTGCGATGGGGACTTGCTGTTGCTCGACGCCGGCTGCGAGCATGACTATTACGCCTCGGACGTGACCCGCACTTTCCCGGTGAGCGGGCGCTTCACGGCGGTTCAACGTGCGATCTATGAGGTGGTGCTCGAAGCCCAGGTGGCCGCCATCGACAAAGTGCGGCCCGGAAACCATTGGAACCAATCCCACGAAGCCGCGGTGCGCGCCATCACCCAAGGGCTGGTCAAGCTCGGATTGCTCAAGGGCTCGGTCGCACGGCTCATCAAGGATCAGGCCTATTTGCCGTTCTGCAATCATCGTACCGGACACTGGCTCGGACTCGACGTGCACGACGTGGGCGACTACAAGGTCGGCGGAGAGTGGCGGGTCCTCGAGGCCGGTATGGCGCTGACCGTGGAGCCGGGCATTTACATTCGCCCCTCGCCCCGCGTACCCAGGGAGTTCTGGAACATCGGCGTTCGAATAGAGGACGACGTATTGGTGACCGGGGGCGCTCCGGAGGTCCTGACGGCGGCGCTCGAAAAGACTCCCGAAGCTCTCGAGCGCCTGATGCAGGCGGGGTGAAGCGGATGTACGCGGCGTGAATGACTCGTTCGATATCGCCATCGTGGGCGGCGGCATGGTCGGCGCCAGTCTGGCCGTGGCGCTCAAGGGGCTCGAGGTGCGGGTGGCGTTGATCGAGGCCGTGCCGCACGACGCGGCATCGCAACCGAGCTTCGATGAGCGCACCACGGCGCTGTCGAACGGCAGCCGCCGCATTCTTGAAACCTTGGGCGTGTGGCCGGCGGTGGCGGCCGCGGCGACGCCCATCGCCAAGATTCACGTGTCCGATCAGGGCCACTTCGGCTTTGCGCGCATCGATGCGGCTGAGCAGGGCCTGCGGGCGCTCGGCTACGTCGTTGCGAATCGCGCGCTCGGCGCGGCCCTGTGGTCCAAACTCGGCGATCAGGGGGATTTGCGCCTGTACTGTCCGGCGCGGGTGTCGCGCCTGATCCCCGGCGAGCAGTCGGTTGAGCTCGGCGTATCGGAGGCGTCCGGGGTCGAGTCCTCGATCAGGGCGCAATTGGTGGTCGCGGCGGACGGCATCGAGTCCGCGGTGCGCAGCGCCTTCGGCGTGTCCGCCGACGTGCGCGACTACGAACAGACCGCGGTGATCACCACGGTATTGCCGCGAAGATTTCACGAGCACGTGGCCTACGAGCGCTTCACCACCAACGGTCCGCTCGCGTTGCTGCCGCTCAACGACGGCCGCTGCACCCTGGTCCTCACGCTCCATCGTTCGCTGGCGCAGACGGCCATGAGCTGGTCGGATGAGGAATTTCTGGCCGAAGTGCACAGACGATTCGGATTCAGGCTGGGCCGTTTCCTCAAGGTGGGCCGCCGCGTCGCCTATCCTCTCTCCTTGACGCGCGCCCGGCGCACCAGCGCGGGACGCTGCGCGATCATCGGCAACGCGGCGCAGGGACTGCATCCGGTCGCCGGGATGGGATTCAATCTGGGTCTGCGCGACGTGGCGTGTCTCGCCGAGCTGATTGCCGAGCGCCGCTGCGAGCCTCGCGGCGAGCATGGCGGGAATCGGGAGTTGCGGGACTTCGGCGCGAGCGCCCTGTTGTCGGCGTATGATGCCTGGCGCGCCGCGGACCGTGGCGAAATCATCGCTTTCACCGACGGGTTGGTGCGGCTGTTTTCCAATCCATTGGGAGCGGTACAGCGACTGCGCAATCTCGGGCTGTTGGCCTTCGATTTGCTGCCGCCCGCGAAGGCGGCGTTGTCGTCGTTGAGTACCGGAGCCGCCGGGCGGGTCCCAAAACTCGCGCGCGGCGTTGCGCTCGGCCCGGCAAGCAGCGCCGCTGGTTCTTCGGCATGAGCCGCGATTTCGACGCCGTGATCGTCGGCGCGGGAGTCGTCGGCAGCGTCATGGCGAGCCTGTTGCTGGTGCGCAAGCAATGCAGCCCGGGCCGGGTGGCGATCGTCGCCGACCGCATCGCGGCGGGGCCGGCCGCCGCGGACTGGGATCTGCGGGTGTTTGCATTGAGCCGCGCCTCGCAGCGGCTGCTGCAACTGTGCGGCGCCTGGCAGAGCCTACCGCCGCAGCGAGTGTCCGCCTACGAGCGCATGTGCGTGTGGGACGAGAGCGGCGCGCCGGAAGGGCCGGGATCGCTGACCTTCGATTGCGCCGAGATCGGCGAAGCGAATCTGGGCCACATCGTCGACGGGCGCGCATTGCAGGAGTCCTGCCTGCGGGCCGCGTGCGCCGCCGGCGCTGTGCTCATCGAGGCGCAGCTGCAGGAGATCGCGTTGACCGACACCGATGCGCGGCTGCGTCTGACCGACGGACGCGATCTGCGCGGCGCTCTGCTGATCGCGGCCGACGGCGCCGAATCGAAGACCCGCGGCCTCATCGGCATCGATGTCGCCGGCCATGCCTATCATCAGGATGCGCTGGTGGCTCACGTGCGAAGCGAAAAATCACACCGGAACACCGCCTGGCAGCGATTCTTGTCCACCGGACCGCTGGCATTCCTGCCGCTGCCGGACGGCCGTTCATCGATCGTCTGGAGCGTCGCGCGGGCCGAGGCCGCGCGCTTGCGTATCCTCGATGCGGCGGCGTTCGGCGAGGCGCTGCGAGCGGCGAGCGGCGACGTGCTGGGCGAGCTCGCGCTCACGACGCCGCTTGCGAGCTTTGCGCTCAAGTTACAGTATGCGGTCGACTATGCGCGGCCGCGCGCCGTGCTGCTCGGCGATGCCGCACACGCGGTGCACCCACTGGCGGGGCAAGGATTGAATCTTGGGCTGCTGGACTGCGCGTCCCTCGCCGAGGTGCTCGGTTCCGCCGGCGCTGCTGCGCAGCTCGGCGAGTACCGGCTGCTGCGCCGCTACGAGCGGTGGCGCAAAAGCGAGAACCTGCTTGCGGCCACCGCGTTCGACGGTTTGGAGCGTCTATTTTCGAATGCCAACCCGGGCGTAGCGCGCCTGCGCACCGCCGGACTCGATTCGGTGCGTAAGCTGCCGTTCCTCAAACGACAGTTCGCCAAGCGCGCCTTGGGGTTGGTCGGCGACATTCCCCCCTTTCTCAAGGCCGAGGGCGTCTGAAGCCGCGGGGCCTGCGCCGCCGGCGGCGCCGCGGTCATTCCAACAGGCGATCAATCTTGGCGGCACAGATGAAATCGTTCTGCGACAGACCGTGGATCGAATGCGTGGTGTAGGTGATGCGGCAGTAGTCGTAACCGGCTTCCAAGTCAGGGTGGTGGTCTTGCGCGTTCGCGATGTGCGCGACCGCATTGACGAAACTCATCGTGCGGTAGAAATCCTTGAACTTGAACGCGCGCTTCAGGCTCCTCGCGTCGGCGGCGAGCTGCCAATCGGGATGCAGCTCGGCGCGCAGCGCCGCGGCCTCGGTCTTGTTCAAGGGCGCAACGCCGCCTTCACAGGGGACGCATGTCTTTCCTGACAGCTCGTTCACGAAGAGGTCCTGTGATAGGTGCGCTCGACGTAGCGTTCGACCAGCTCCTGGAACTCCTCGGCGATGCGCTCGCCTTTGAGCGTCACCGTCTTGGCGCCGTCCTCATAAACCGGCGCCACCGGATACTCACCCGTGCCCGGCAGGCTGATGCCGATGTTGGCGTGCTTGCTCTCGCCCGGACCGTTGACCACGCAGCCCATGACGGCGACCGTCATGTCCTCGACGCCCGCTCGCTGCTGGCGCCACTGCGGCATGCGGTGGCGGATATGGCCCTGGATCTTTTGCGCGAGCTGTTGGAAATAGGTGCTGGTGGTGCGGCCGCAGCCCGGGCACGCAATCACCATCGGCGTGAACGAGCGCAAGCCCATGGTTTGCAGAATTTCCTGCGCGACGATGACTTCCTGGGTACGGTCGCCGCCGGGTTCGGGCGTCAACGACACACGGATCGTATCGCCGATGCCCTCTTGCAACAGCACCCCGATGGCGGCGGTCGATGCCACGATGCCCTTGCTGCCCATACCGGCCTCGGTGAGCCCGAGATGCAAGGGGTGGCTGCAGCGTGCCGCGAGGTTGCGGTACACCGCGATCAAGTCCTGGACGCCGCTCACCTTGGCGCTGATCACGATCATATCCGTACCGAGCCCCAGGCTCTCGGCGCGCTTGGCGCTGTCCAGGGCCGACACCACGATCGCTTTGCGCATCACCTCGAGCGCCGGCAGGGGTTCGGCCTGCTTCGAATTCTCGTCCATCATGCGGGTGAGCAGATCCTGATCGAGGCTGCCCCAATTCACGCCGATGCGCACCGGTTTCTGGTACCTGCAGGCGGTTTCGATCATATCGGCGAATTGCGGATCGCGCTTGCTGCCCCGACCCACGTTGCCCGGATTGATCCGCAGCTTGGCCAGGGCCTGCGCGCAGGCGGGATGAGCCTTCAGCAGCTTGTGACCGTTGAAGTGGAAATCGCCCACCAACGGAGTGCCGATGTTTTGGGCGTCCAATTTTTCGCGAATGTGCGGCACGGCGGCGGCCGACTCGTCGTTGTTGACCGTGACGCGCACCAATTCCGACCCGGCGCGCGCCAACGCTTTGACTTGCGCCACCGTGCCCTCGATGTCCGCGGTATCGGTATTGGTCATCGACTGCACGACGATCGGGGCGCCGCCGCCGATGGTCACGTCGCCGACTTTGACGCTTGATGATTTTCTGCGTGATTTCATGGTGCCTATTCTACCTTGCCGGCCGGGCGTATCGCACGGCCGCTCGCTGCCTCACGGCAAACCGGCATAATATGAGCGTGGCGGCAAGAATCATCTATTCCACGGGGATCGGGAGCCTGTGCCCCAATTGCCGCCGTGCGCTGCGGGAATGCGTTTGCCCCAAAGGCGCTCCGGGCGTGCAGACGGCGAGCGCGGTGCGTGTCGGCCGGGAGACCAAGGGCCGGGCCGGCAAGGGGGTCACGACGGTGACCGGGCTGCCGCTCGCCATGCCGGACATCGAGGCGCTCGCCGCCAAGCTCAAGAAGCGCTGCGGGTCGGGTGGGACGGTGCGCGACGGCGTCATCGAAATTCAGGGCGATCACCGCGACCTCATCGTCGCGGAGCTGATCAAATCGGGCTGGCCGGCCAAGAGGTCCGGCGGCTGAGGGCGCGCCGCGGATCGTGTATCATGCGCGCATCGCGAGAAGAGCTGTCTGGAGAGCGTCCTTGCCAACGAAGGACCGCCGAAGGCGCAACCGCCCGGAAACGCTCAGGCACATGAACTACAGTCTCTAGCGATCTCTGGAGAGCGGTCGCGCCGACGCCGGCGCCGACCCACCGAAGGGGAGCAGCGCGCATCGGTGCGCTCGATCTCTCAGGTCACAAGGACAGAGGGGCGCAGCACCGGTGGGTGCTTGCCGTATCTCTCCTTACGTTCGCAGCGAGGTTGCGATGGGCCTGAGGACACCGCTTTACGACACCCAGCTCTCGCAGGGCGCCAAAATCATCGACTTTGGCGGCTGGGACATGCCGCTCAGCTTCGGCTCGCAGATCGACGAACACCACGCGGTGCGCAGGGATGCGGGTATTTTCGATGTGTCGCACATGTGCGTCGCCGACTTGAAGGGCGCTCGCACCCGGGAATTCCTGCGTTTCTTGCTGGCCAACGACGTCGCAAAACTCGCGGTCCCCGGACAGGCGCTGTATTCGTGCATGTTGCTGCCCTCGGGCGGCGTGATCGACGATTTGATCGTCTACTTCATGACCGAGTCGTGGTTCAGGCTGGTCGTCAACGCCGGCACGCGCCGCAAGGATCTCGCGTGGATAGGCGAACACGCGGGCCCCTTTGGAGTGGAGGTGCTCGAACGCACGGATCTCGCGATGCTCGCGGTTCAGGGCCCCCACGCAATCGCCAAGACGCTGCCGCTGATGGCGCCGGCGCGGCGCGCTGTGGCGCAGGGGCTCGCCCGCTTCAGCGGCGCCGAGTTCGACTCCTGGTTTGTGGCGCGTACCGGATATACCGGAGAGGACGGCTTCGAGATCATGCTGCCCGCGACGCAGGCCGCCGCCACTTGGCAGGCGCTCGTGGCCCAGGGCGTCACGCCCGCCGGACTGGGTGCGCGCGATACGCTGCGCTTGGAGGCGGGCATGAATCTCTACGGCAATGACATGGACGAAAGCCGCCATCCACTCGAGTCCGGATTGTCGTGGACGGTGGCCTTCGAGCCCGCAACCCGTGCATTCATAGGCCGAAGCGCGATCACCCGCGCGCGCGAGGCCGACCACCCCGCGCTCGTCGGCCTGCTGCTCGAGGATCGCGGGGTTTTGCGCAAGTCCCAGCAAGTCAGCGCCGCCGCCGAGCCCGCGGCGGTTGCGCCGCGCGATTCGACCCTGCTCGGGGAGGTGACCAGCGGTACGTTTTCGCCGACGCTGAATCGCGCCATCGCGCTCGCGCGGCTGGCGCCGGGAGCCGGACCCCAGGTGCTGGTGGACATCCGCGGCAAGCCGCACGCGGCGCGCGTCGTGAAGCCGCCGTTCGTGCGCAACGGCAAGATCTTGGTGGCCATTTAATCAAAGGAGATCGGCGAGTGAGCAACATACCGGGCGATTTGCACTACACCCGAAGTCACGAGTGGGTTCGGCGATTGCCAAGCGGACAGCTGGAGGTGGGCATCACGGATCATGCCCAGGAGGCGCTCGGGGATCTGGTGTTCGTCGAAGTGCCGCAAGCCAAGCGGTGCGTGAATGCGGGAGAAGCCTGTGCCGTCGTCGAATCTGTCAAGGCCGCATCCGATGTCTACAGTCCGGTCACGGGCCAGGTCGCCGCAAGCAACGAGGAGCTGGCGCAACGTCCCGAACTGCTCAACAGCGATCCCTATGGAGCCGGTTGGCTGATGCGTGTGGAACCCGACGCAGCGGCTGCGGCCGCGGCCTTGCTGACGGCAGCCGAGTACGCGCAATTCCTCGACGAAGCCGGGTAGGCTCGCCATGCCGTTCATTCCGCACACCGCCGACGACATCGCCCGCATGCTGCAAGTCATCGGAGCGCAATCCATCGACGAGCTGTTCGATGAGATTCCGGCCGCCCTGAAGACGGCGGCTCTGCACGGCGTCCCGCCGGCGCTGTCGGAAATGGAGGTCGGACGGCTGCTCACCGAGCGCGCCTTGCGCGACGGCAGGCCGTTGAATTTCATCGGCGCCGGCGCCTATGAGCATCACATTCCCGCTCCGGTGTGGGCCATCGCCACACGCGGCGAATTTTATTCCGCCTACACCCCCTATCAGGCGGAGGCGAGTCAGGGCACGTTGCAGCTGATCTACGAATATCAGTCGATGATGTGCGCATTGACCGCCATGGAAGTATCCAACGCGTCTTTGTACGACGGCGCCTCGGCTTTGGCCGAGGCCTGCCTGATGGCGGTGCGCGCGAATCGCAGCTCGGAATCGCGCCGCATCTTGCTGCCGCGAACGGTGAATCCGACCTATGGCCAGGTGGCGCGCACCCTCACCTGCAACCAGCACCTGGAAATCGAAGCGCTGAATTTCGACCGGCGCGAGGGGCGTGTGCCGTTGCACGCGCTGCAAGCGTACGAGGGGCGGGATTGCGCCGCGTTGGTGGTGCAACAGCCGAATTTTTTCGGCAACTTGGAAGAAGTGGACCGGCTGACCGATTGGGCGCATGCCCACAACATGCTGCTGATCGCGGTGGTGAATCCGACCGCGCTGGCGTTGCTCAAGCCTCCGGGCGAGTGGGGCGGTCTCTCGGGCGGCAGACGCGGGGCCGATATCGTGTGCGGCGAGGGCCAGCCGCTCGGCGTGCCGCTCGCCTCGGGCGGCCCCTACTTCGGCTTCATGGCGACGCGCATGCAGTACGTGCGGCAAATGCCCGGCCGAATCGTCGGCGGGACCCTGGATGTCGAAGGCCGGCCGGGCTTCAGTCTGACGCTGCAGGCGCGGGAGCAGCACATTCGGCGCAGCAAGGCGACCTCCAACATATGCACCAACCAAGGACTGCTGGTGACCGCGGCGACCATCTACCTGGCGCTGCTCGGCGCCGCCGGCCTCAAGCGCGTTGCGGCGGCGAGCGCGCAGCGCACCGCGCAGTTGGTGCGCGCGCTCAGCCAAATCGGCGGTGTTTCCGTGGCTTTTGACAGCCCGCGGTTTCACGAGGCGGTGCTGCTCTTGAACCGCCCGGTGGCGCCGGTGCTGGCCGCGCTCGCCGAGCGCGGGATCTCGGGCGGCCTCGATCTTCACGCCAGCCACCCGGAACTCGGGCACGCGCTGCTGGTGTGTGCGACCGAAACCAAGACCGATGCCGACATCGAAGCGTATGCGCGCGCGCTGGCCGATCTGATGCAGCCGCCGTACGTTGTGCGCGGTTCAAATTGAGGGGACGAGTATGGCCGATCTGAAGTTACGCGAACCGCTGATATTCGAATTGAGCAAGCCGGGCCGTCAAGCCAGGAGCCAATTTCCGCCGGCGGGCACGGCGGCGGAACCGGCGGCAACGTTGGAGATTCCCGAGCACCTGCGCCGCGGGGCGCCGCCGCCGCTGCCCGAAGTCTCCGAGCTGCAGGCGGTGCGGCACTACACGCGCTTGTCGCAGCTCAACTTTTCGATCGATACGCACTTTTATCCCTTGGGCTCCTGCACCATGAAGTACAACCCCAAGGCCTGCAACAGCTTCGCCATGTTGCCGGAATTCTTGACGCGCCATCCGCTCGCGCCCGAGCCCCAGGGCTTCCTCGCCTGCCTGTACGAGCTGCAGGAAATGCTCAAGGACATCACCGGCATGCAGCGGGTCAGTCTCACGCCCATGGCCGGCGCGCAAGGCGAATTTGCCGGCGTCGCGATGATTCGGGCCTATCACCGCGCGCGTAATGACGCGGCGCGCCGCCAGATCATCGTGCCTCAGGCCGCGCATGGCACGAATCCGGCCAGCGCCGCGATGTGCGGCTGCAGCGTCACGGAGATTCCGTGCGACCGCAACGGCGATATCGATATCGAAGCGTTGAAGGCGGCGGTGAGCGATGAAACGGCCGCGATCATGCTCACCAATCCGTCCACCTTGGGCGTGTTCGAGCACAGAATCGAGGAGGTCGCGCGCATCGTTCACGATGCGGGCGGGCTGTTGTACTACGATGGCGCGAATCTGAACGCCATTCTCGGCAAGGTTCGCCCGGGCGACATGGGCTTCGACGTCATTCACATGAATTTGCACAAGACCTTCTCGACACCGCACGGCGGCGGCGGCCCCGGTTCCGGCGCGGTGGGGGTCGGCCCGCGCCTCGCGCCCTTTGTGCCGATTCCGCTGGTGGGCAGCGTCGAGGAACGGTATCAATGGTTGACGGAGCGCGACGTGCCGCACTCCATCGGCCGCCTGTCGGGGTTCATGGGCAATGCCGGCGTCAACTTGCGCGCCTATGTCTACATGCGGATGTTGGGCCGCGAAGGCATGGTGCGGGTCGCCGAATTCGCCGCACTCAATGCCAACTATCTCATGAAGCGCTTGATTCAAACCGGCTACGAAGCGGCATACCCGATGCGCCGCGCCAGCCATGAATTCATCATCACCCTGAAGCAGGAAAACCGGCGCTATCAGGTCACCGCGATGGATGTGGCGAAGCGGCTTCTGGATCTCGGGTTCCACGCGCCGACCACCTATTTTCCGCTGCTGGTGCCCGAATGCCTGCTGATCGAGCCGACGGAAACCGAAACCAAGGAAGAGCTCGACCATTTTTGCGACGCCATGGCGGTCATTCGGCGGGAAATGGAACGCGAGCCCGAGCAATTGCGCTCCGCACCGCATACACTGCCGGTCCGGCGGCTGGACGACGTGCGAGCCGTTAAACAACTCGATTTGGCGTGGAAGCCTGCCGCTTGAATGACTGAACGAGACAAACCCACCGGAATGGTGCGCCTGCTGCGCGCCTTCGGGTATTCTGCGCAAGGTTTCCGCCACGCTTGGCGGGAAGAGGCCGCGTTTCGTCAGGCGGTGTGCCTGGCGGCGTTGGTCATTCCCCTCGGCCTGTTCTTGGGCCATTCCGGCGTCCAACGGGCCCTCCTGATTTGCCCGATGCTGCAGATTCTGGTGATCGAAATCTTGAACAGCGCGGTCGAGGCGGCCGTGGATCGCAGCGGCATGGAGCGCAACGCGCTCGCCGGCATGGCCAAGGACATGGGGTCGGCCGCCGTCATGCTCAGTTTCGCGATGCTCGGAACCGTGTGGCTCCTGATCTTGTCCGATCACGGACATTGAACTTCATCTCATTAGCAAGGATCGGCATGTTCCGTACGTCGTTAGTGTTCTCGCTTTTATTGCTGGCCGGCCGGGTTATGGGTGCCGCCGCGCCGGATGCGCCCGGGCCGCTGCCGGGCGAAGTGGTCAACAACGCCAATTGGGCGCAGACACTCGAGCGCATCGCCTCGGGAGTGGTGACCATTCAAATCGACAGCACACGCGCTTTCGACACCGAATGGAATACGACGGCGCAGGCGACCGGATTCGTCATCGATGCGAAGCGCGGCCTCGTATTGACGAACCGGCACGTGGTGACGCCGGGCCCGGTGACGGCGCAGGCCATTTTCCAGAATCGCGAGGAAGTGCAGCTCTACCCCGTGTACCGCGACCCGGTTCACGACTTCGGCATCTATCGCTACGACCCGGAGAAATTGCGTTTCATCAAGCCGGCGGAATTGCCGCTGTATCCCGCGGGCGCGGTGATCGGCCGCGAAATTCGCGTGGTGGGGAACGATGCCGGCGAGCAGCTGTCGATTCTCGCCGGCACGCTCGCGCGTCTGGACCGCCAGGCCCCGGAGTACGGCTACGGCAAGTACAACGATTTCAATACGTTCTATTACCAGGCCGCGTCCGGCACCTCCGGCGGCTCTTCGGGGTCGCCGGTCATCGATATCGAGGGGCGGGTGGTGGCGCTCAACGCCGGCGGCGCAACCGGCGCGCAGTCGAGCTTCTACCTGCCGCTGCCCGCCGTTGCGCGCGCGCTGAAATACATCGACGCCGGCAAGCCGGTGCCGCGTGGCACCTTGGAGACGGTATTCAAATACACGCCCTACGACGAATTGCGGCGTCTGGGACTCAATGCGGCGACCGAAGCACGCATGCGCGGCGTCTACCCGAAGCTCACCGGGATGCTGGTGGTCGATGAGGTGCAGCCGGGATCCGCGGCGGACGGCGTATTGTCGCCCGGCGACATTCTGGTCGCGATCGACGGCAAACCGGTGCCGGAGTTCTTCGCCTTGGAAGACGTGCTCGACAATCATGTCGGTCAAGAGGTCAAAGTCGAGATTCAACGCGGCGACCAAAGCCTGCGGCACGCGCTCGAGGTGCAGTCCCTGAGCGCCATTACCGCCGACGAGTACCTGGAATTCGGCGAGGCGGTCGTGCACACGCTCTCCTATCAACAGGCGCGCCACTACAATTTGCCGATCAAGGGCGTGTACGTCGCCAATCCGGGCTATGTATTCGGCAGCGCGGGCATTCCGCACGGTGCGCTGATCAGTTCGTTCAACGGCAGAAAAACGCAGACGCTCGCCGATTTCGAAGCCGCATTGGCCGATCTTGCGGACGGCGAACGGGCGGCCGTGCGTTATGTGACCCTCGAGGATCCGCGCGCCACGCAACTCAAGGTGGTGCGCATGGATCGGCGCTGGTTTCCCGCGCGTCACTGCCAGCGTGACGATGCGCTCGGCATCTGGCCCTGCGTGGACTTGAGCGGGGGGCCCGCGGCGGCGCCGCTCAAACCGGCATCGACACAATTCCCGAAGAGCGGCGATCCGCGCATCGATCGCCTGGCGCCCTCAATGGTCTTGGTGACCTTCGACATGCCGTATTCGGTGTCCGGCGTCACCGAAAAGAACTACCACGGCACCGGCGTGATCGTGGACGTGAGGCGCGGTTTGGTGGCGATCGACCGCAATACGGTGCCGCTGGCGATGGGCGACGTGCGCCTGACGTTCAACGGTACGGTCGAGGTGCCCGGCAAGGTCGAATTCATACACCCACTTCACAATCTGGCGATCGTCTCCTACGATCCCAAGTCGATCGGCGACACGCCGGTGCGCGCCGCAACCTTAATCAGCAAGGATCTAAGTCCCGGTGAAGACGTGTGGGTGGTCGGTCAACGCAACGACTCCAAAATCGTTTCGCAGCGCACGCAGGTGTCGAGCGTCGATGCGGTTGCCTTCCCGCTGTCGCGCACCCTGCGCTTCCGGGACAGCAATCTGGAGGTGGTGAATCTGGTCAACGCACCCGGGGATATGGACGGGGTTTTGGCCAACGACAAAGGCGAAGTGCTGGCGCTGTGGTCGAGTTTCGCCTTCGAAACACAGCACGAGCTCGAGCAGGTCAATCGCGGCATTCCGGCCGACCTGGTCGCGCAAATGATCGATGTCGTCGCCGGCGGACGGCCTCTCTATTCCTTCGACGCGGAGTTCAACGTGCAGTCGCTCGCCGGCGCGCGCAAGCTCGGCCTGCCCGACGAATGGGTGCGCCGGTTCCAGGAGCACGACCCGCAGCGCCGCCAGGTGCTCGGCATCGATCGGCTGGTCGCCGGATCGCCCGCCGCGGCACTGCTCGAGCCGGGCGATCTGTTGCTCGCGATCGACGGCAAGGTCGTCAATCGCTTCCGCGAGGTGGAGCGCGCCGTTCAAAGACCGGAGGTGTCGGTCACGGTGTGGCGCGACGGCGCGGAGAAGATTCTGCCCCTCAAGACGAGCGAACTGGACGGCCGCGACATCGATCGGGTGCTGATCTGGGCGGGAGCGACCCTGCAGGCTCCGCACCGGGCGATGGCGGCGCAGCGCGGCATCGCGCCGTACGGCGTATTCGTCTCGTTCTTCTTTTACGGCTCGCCCGCCACACGCTATGGGCTGTATGCCGGCAGGCGCATCACCGAAGTCGACGGGCAGCCGACCGCGGATCTCGATGCCTTCATCAAGGCGGTTCGCGGCAAACCCGACCGGGCCTCATTGCGGCTGAAAACCGTCGCGTGGAACGGGCAAACCGACGTCATAACGCTCAAGCTCGACAATCATTATTGGCCGGCCTATGAGCTGGTTCGCGGCAGCGACGGCAGCTGGACGCGCACCGCCCTCGACCCCACCGCCGTGGCCGTGGCACGCGCACCTTGAGCGCGAGCTTCGCCATATCCACCGCCGCCCGAACGCAGCTTGCAGAAATATTGGCCATTTACAACGAGGTGATTCGCAATACCACCGCCGTGTATTCGGACCAGGAGGTCACGTTATCGAACCGCGAGGCCTGGTTCGAGGCGAAAGCCGCCGGCGGCTTCCCGGTGCTGGTTGCGCACGACGATTCGGGCGTGCTCGGATTCGGCAGCTTTGGGGAGTTTCGGGCATGGCCTTGTTATCGGTATAGCGTCGAACACAGCGTCCATGTGCGCGCCGATTGCCGCGGCCGCGGTATCGGCCGGGCGCTCATTCTCGCGCTGCTCGAGGCGGCGTCCGGAATGCACAGGCACGTCATGATCGGCGGCATCGACGCGGACAACGCGGTGTCCATCGGCCTGCACCGCAGCCTCGGCTTCCAGGTGGTGGGCCATTTGCAAGAAGTCGGGTTCAAGTTCGGGCGCTGGCTCGACCTGAAGTTCCTGCAACGGCGCATTTGATATCATGAGCCTGTGGTAAGAGCGACACAGACCGATATCGAAGAAGCCGTCGAAACGCTGCGCGCCGGCGACCTGGTGGCATTCCCGACCGAGACCGTCTACGGGCTCGGAGCCAATGCCTCCAATCCGGCGGCGGTGCGCAAAATCTTCGAGGTGAAAGGCCGTCCACCGGACCACCCGGTGATCGTGCACCTGGACAACCCGCGCTACCTGCACCGGTGGGTGGCGGACGTGCCGCCGGCGGCGGAACGCTTGGCGGGCATGTTTTGGCCCGGTCCCCTCACCTTGATCCTGCCGAAGGCGGACCACGTCAACGACATCGTCACCGGCGGACAAGACAGCATCGGCATTCGGATTCCCTCACATCCGATGGCGCAGCAGCTCCTGACCGCCTTCGGCGGCGGCATCGCGGCGCCGTCCGCCAATCGTTACGGCCACCTGAGTCCGACCAAACCCGAGCACGTGCGAGACGAGTTCGGCGATGCCGTCCGGGTGCTTCTGGATGGCGGGGACTCGCCGATCGGTCTCGAGTCGACGATCGTGTCGTGCATCAACGATGAACTGCGTTTGCTGCGCCCCGGGTCCATCACCCGCTCACAGATCGAAGCGGTGGTTGGAGAATTGGCGGTCGGCGGCACTGCGCCGCGCGCTCCCGGCGACCGGGCGCTGCATTATGCCCCGTCGACTCCGCTCGAGATCGTGCCGGCCGACGACTTGGAGGCGCGGGCCGGCGAGATGGTGGCGCGCCAGGAAAAGGTGGCGGTTCTGGCGATGCGCCCGCCGCTGCATACCACGCGTTTCATGACGTGGATCAATGCGGGCAAAAAGCCAGGCGCGTACGCTCATAATCTTTATAATCATTTGCGCACCCTGGACCGTGCCGGCTGCGTGAGGATTTTGGTGCAGGAATTGCCGCAGGACGAACGCTGGGCTGCAATTCTGGACCGCTTGCAGCACGCCAGCGGGATGCGCGAAGATCCGCTCGAATTGAGCGCGGGTTGAGAGCTGATCAGATGGCCAAGGCGCCCGGAATTACCATATTGCGCGCGGTCGATTCGCAGGAACTCGACCCGGCGGCCGATCCGCTCGCGCCCGACTCGATCAGGCATCTGGTGGCCCGATACGGGTCGCCCCTTTTCATCATCGATGCGGGCCGTGTGCGCGCCCAATACCAGCGCCTCGCGGCGGCACTGCCCGGCGTGGACCTGCACTACGCGGTCAAGTCTTTGCCGCACGCGTCGGTCGTCGACTCGCTGCGCGCGGCGGGCGCCTATTTCGATCTCGCGACCAACGGCGAAGTCGACCTGGTACGCCGTCTCGGGGTGCCGGCCGAGCGCTGCATTCATACGCACCCGATCAAGCGCGACGGCGACATCCGCACCGCATTGTCGTTCGGCGTGAGCCGATTCGTCGTCGACAACCCGGACGAGTTGCGCAAATTCACCAAATTCAGAACTCGCGCTTCATTGCTGATTCGGGTCGCGTTCCGCAGCGATGCGGTGTGCGACTTTTCGCGTAAATTCGGCTGCGACCCCGATGCTGTTGCGGATCTGCTGACGCTCGCCGCCAAGTTGCACATCAAGGTCGAGGGATTGTCGTTTCACGCCGGTTCGCAGGCGTCCGGGCCCGCCATGCATGTCGAGGCCATCGAGGTGTGCCGCGACCTGATCGGGCAAGCGGCACAGCGCGGGCACAAGCTCGAGACGCTCGACATCGGCGGCGGATTTCCGGTCGATTACCTTAAGCGCTCGATCCCCATCGAGGATTTTTGCGCGCCAATCTGCCGTGCCCTGAGCTCGCTCGAGCCGCCCATGCGCATCATCGCCGAACCGGGACGCTATATCGCGGCGCCGGCCGCGGCGGCGGTGTCCTCGGTCATGGGATGCGCGTTGCGCGACGGGCGCTGGTGGTACTATCTCGACGACGGCATGTACGGGAGCTACAGCGGCCAGATGTACGATCATGCATCTTATCCGATCGAGTGCCTGGTGCCGGCCGGGCCCACCCACCCCTCGGTGCTCGCCGGACCGACCTGCGACGGCATCGACGTCATCAACGAGCATATGCAGCTGCCGAAGCTCAAGAACGGCGATCTCATCGTCGGGCGTTCGATGGGCGCCTACACCTGGGCCTGCTCCTCCGAATTCAACTTCTTTCCCCGCCCCACGGTGCTGACGCTCGATGGCGGCCGGCTATGGCGGGAGGGGGTCGAGCGGTGAGTCAGCTCGTGGCTTGGAGCCGCCGACGGGTGCTTAAAGCCGGCGCGCTGCTGGCCGGCGCATCCGCGGTCGCAGTGTGGGCGCCGCGGGCCCGGGCGCAGGAGTCGCCGTTGGTCAAGCGGCTGGCATTGCGCAACTTGCACACGCCGGAGTCGATCGAGCTGGAGTTTTTTCGGGGCGACGCCTACATCCCCAGTGCGCTCGCGGCCGCCCAGGTATTTCTGCGCGATTATCGCAACGGCGAGCAACACCCCATCGATCCGCCGTTGTTCGATTACCTTTACGAGGTGGCGCGGCGCCTGGGCGTCGATCCCGTGTTTGGAGTGATATCAGGTTATCGGTCGCCGCAGACCAACGAACGGCTGCGCGAACGCAGCAACGGGGTGGCGCGCCACAGTCTGCACTTGGAAGGGCGCGCCATCGATGTGCGCCTCGAGGGCGTCGATTGCGCGGATCTTGCCAGCGGAGCGCTGGCCTTGAGCCGCGGCGGCGTGGGCTACTACCGCAGATCCGATTTCGTGCACCTGGATACCGGCGCGCTGCGCACCTGGCGCGGCTGACCGAGGAAGGCGCGGATCGGGTCGGCCTGCACGAAGCCGAGTTTGCCGATCGCGCGCCAAAGCGTGGTCCGCTTGAACAGCGAACGTCCGATCGCATGGCGGCGCAGATGGCCGAGCGTGATGGGGATGCGCCGATGATAGCGCCTAAGGCCGGGCGGTGCGGTATGCGCGCCGTGCATCAAGCGCCTGTTCCAGGCGCTCGTCGTGGCCGTAGATGTCATCGAAGAACAGAATGTTGCCTTGTTCGGTGGCCATCGCGGTACCGTAGACGATGAACACGCGGATGTGGTTCTTGAGGGGCACGATGAGCGGCTTGTCGCCGTTCATGGCATCCAAAATCCTCTCCCGCGTCCATTCCGGCGAATCACGCAATACATACTGCGCGAGCCCCATGGGATCACTCACCCGCACGCAGCCGTGGCTGAAGTCGCGCCGCGATTCGCCGAACAGCGCTTGCGCCGGCGTGCCGTGCAAATATACGTTGTAGGGATTCGGCAGCATGAATTTCACCAGCCCCAACGAATTATTCGGACCCGGTTTCTGGCGCACGCGCAGCGCACCCTCGGCCAGCAGTTCGATGTTCTCCGCGGTGTCGGGCATGACGGTCGCCGCATCGCCACCGCCGCGCACGATCTCCATTTGATGTCGCGAGATGCTCGTGGGATCGCGGCGTGCGGCCGGGACGATTTCCTTGCGGGCGATATCGTAGGGGACTTCCCAATAAGGGTGGAACACCAGATAGGTCATGTCCGCGCTGAACACCGGCGTTTGAGTGGCTTGGAAGGCCTTGCCGACGATGACATCCATTTGGCGAATCATGGCTTCCGAATCGCTGGTCGATTCGAAGGCGAATAAACGGAATTGTGGGATGTTGACGATGATGGGCGCGCTCTCGAGCCGCGCGGGCAACCAGCGCCACCGTTCCATGGTGAGCTCGATTTGACGCACGCGGAGGCGCAAGGGGCGCGTGAGCTGCCCGAATGTCGCCCGCCCCAGAACGCCGTCCGGCTTCTCGCCATGTCGGGTCTGGAAATGCTTCAGGGCGTCGACGAGCGCGGGCGTCAAGGATTGCGGCGCCGGCAGCGGCGCCGAGCCGGGCGCGACATCGCCGAGCGCGGCGTCGCCGAGCGCGAAGAGCAGCTGCTCAAGTTGCGCGGCGCCGGCATAGGCATCGCCGGGTTTTACCGATTTGGCGGGCAGCGGCGGCAGCGTGTTGATGCGGTCCTCGCTCGCCAGCGCCCGATAGCGTGATAGCTGTTTTTTCAACAATGCGTAGTGCCTGAACTGCGGTTCGAGCGCATCGAGGGCGGCCGGCACATCGACAGCAGCCGCGATGCGCTCGAGCGTCGCCGGCAGGTCGAGATTGACCCGGTCGACCGAGAGATTGTGTCCGACCGTGGCCGGATCGATTCGGCCATAGTGCAGATCGGAGATAAACTGCAGGCCGGCACTGGTCAAATCGGCATCGAATGCGGCCCATTGTCCCGGATCGGCGGCGGCAGGCGCGGCGGCGGACGGTATCGCGCCGCTCAGGACGGCCAACTGGTTCGCCAGGCGATCGAGCGGATAATCCTCGGGGTCCAGGCCGCGATCCGCGCTTTGGCGCAGCTGCTGCAGCAGGGATATAGCCTGCGCCGTCGGTTTCCCGCCGTCACTCCACAGCAGCGGGTTGCGCGCCGCCGTTTGCGCAGAGACCGCGGATGCGATCGCGGCGATGAGGAGGGCCATCGCGCCTGCAATGACTCGCAATTCAAGTACTCCCCGGTTTCATTTGCTACGATCAGCCGGATGACGCAGCACCGTACAGGGATCATCCCCTAAATGAAACCCATGCTTCCCACGCTTCAGGCGATAGGCTTTAGGCTGGATTTCGTGTGAGTGCGGTACCGCCCCGTGCGACTGCGATACACCGCATGGTGGAGCGCTGCCGCGCGGGCGATGCTGCGGCGATGGTGGCCAAAATGCGTTCCGGCTGGGTGGTGATGGGCGACAGGCAGGTATTTCCCGGCTATTGCCTGCTGCTGGCGGATCCGGTGGCGGATCACTTGAATGCGCTGACCTCGGCGCACCGGGCGCAATTTCTCACCGACATGGCGCTCATTGGCGATGCGGTGCTGGCGAGCACCGGTGCAATACGCGTCAATTATGCGATATTCGGCAACGTCGAGCCGGCGCTGCACGCGCATGTTTTTCCGCGCCAAGCGACCGAACCCGAGGCCGCGCGCACGGCGCAACCGTGGGCGTTCGATTGGAATCTCGCGCCGGCTTACTCGGATTCCCTGCACGGCGAGTTGCAGCGCCGAATCGCCGCGTATCTCGAGGAGTTTTCGGCCAAGTCGAATGCGCTCTATCCTTGAGGTGCGCGTCGGTTAGAATGCGCGCCTTCGCCTTAGCTGAGCCATTCCTATGCGTGAGTTTGCTGAATTGCCGGTGCTGCGCTTGAAGCGCAATGAAGACCGCCGGCTCAATGCCGGGCATCTGTGGGTGTTCAGCAACGAAGTCGACGCGCTGCAAACGCCGCTGCCCAAGTTCAAGCCCGGCGAATTGGTGCGCGTGCTGGCCCACAACGACCGCGCCCTTGGTTTGGCTTACGTCAATCCGCAGTCGCTCATCTGCGCGCGGCTGCTCGGCACCTGGACACTGCCCGATGCCGCGTGGTTTGCCGCGCGCATACGGATCGCTCTTGCGTTGCGCGAGCGGTTGTATGCGCAGCCTTACTACCGCGTGGTCTACGGCGAAGCCGACGGGCTGCCGGGTTTGGTGATCGACCGCTACGGCGCGCAATGCGTGGTGCAAATCGGCACGGCCGGGATGGAACGGCTCAAGCCGCAGATTCAAGAGGCCGTGCTGCAAGTGCTCGAGTGTGAAACGCTGCTGTTCAAGAATGACGGCGCTGCGCGCGAATTGGAGGGTTTGCCGCCCTATGTCGAGGCGGCCAAGGGCGGCATCGATGAATACGGGTCGGTGGTCGAGGAGGGCCTGAAATTCGCGCTGCCGCTCGCTGCGGGACAAAAAACCGGATGGTTCTTCGATCAAGCGGCCAACCGTCGTGCGTTGACGAAATATGTACGCGCGGGCGCGCGGGTACTCGATGTGTTCAGCTACGTGGGCGCGTGGGGAATACGCGCGGCGCGAGGCGGTGCGGCGGAGGTGATCTGCGTCGACAGCTCGGCGCTCGCGCTCGAACTAGCCGCGAAAAACGCCGAACGCAACAGGCTCAGCATAGCCACGCGCAAAGGCGACGCTTTCACGGTTCTGGAAACGTTGGCCGGCGAGGGCGCCCGGTTCGATATCGTGATCGTCGATCCGCCGGCGTTCGCCAAGCGAAAAAAGGACTTGCCGAAGGCTCTGGCGGCGTATAAGCGCCTGAATCAGCTCGCCATGCAGCTGCTGGCCGCCGACGGGATTCTGGTGTCGTGCTCGTGCTCCTATCATGTGAGCGCGGAGGATCTCCAGGACGCGATCGCCAAGGCGGCACGCGGCGCCGACAAGCACGTGCAGTTGCTGGAAATGGGCGGACAGGCGCCGGACCATCCGGTGCATCCGGCGATTGCGGAAACCCGCTATCTCAAAGCCTATTTCTGTCGCGTGCACGACAGTTTAAAGTAGCGCGCGTGCTGACCTATCCACACATCGACCCCATAGCGATTTCGATCGGGCCGCTCTTCGGCATCGGTCCGTTGCGCATCCATTGGTACGGCATCATGTACCTGATCGGATTCACCGCGGCCTGGTGGCTGGCGAGATACCGCGCCCGGCAGCCGGGCTCGACTTGGACACCGCTCGATATCGACGATCTGATCTTCTATTGCGCGGTGGGCGTCATCGCCGGCGGGCGGGCGGGCTGGTGCCTGTTTTACGGCCATGACGTCATCGCCGAGAATTGGCTGAACGCTTTTCACATTTGGGACGGCGGCATGTCGTTTCACGGCGGCATGCTCGGCGTGCTGGTGGCGACGGTGCTGTTTGCGCGCGCGAAGGGCAAGCATGTGGGCGATGTGCTGGATTTCGTGGCGCCCCTTCCCGGTATCGGCTTGATGGCGGGACGCCTCGGAAATTTCATCAACGGCGAGCTTTGGGGCAAGCCCACCGACCTGCCGTGGGGGTTCGGAGTACCGAATGCCGAGGGAACATTGATCGCGAGGCACCCGTCGCAGCTTTATGAGGCGGCCCTCGAGGGTCTGGTGCTGTTCCTGGTGATATGGTGGTTCACTTCCAAGCCGCGGCCGCGCTTGGCGCCCTTGGGTGTGTTCCTGGTGGTGTACGGATGCGCGCGCTTTACCATCGAATGGGTAAGGCTGCCCGATGCCAACATCGGCTACCTGGCGGGCGATTGGCTGACCATGGGCATGCTGCTCACCATACCCATGATTCTCGGCGGCGCCGCGATGATGATTTACGCCTATCGATCGCGCCGGCCGAGCGGCAATTTGAGCGCCGCCAAGGTCCAGGCAGGCTCCTAGGGTGCGGCAATATCTCGATTTCCTGAGCCACATACGCGAATCTGGAGCGCGTAAAGAGGACCGCACGGGCACCGGCACCTTGAGCGTCTTTGGCTACCAGATGCGCTTCGACCTGGATGCCGGTTTCCCTCTGGTAACCACCAAGCAGCTGCACCTGCGCTCGATCATCTACGAGCTGCTGTGGTTTTTGCAGGGCGACACCAACGTCAAGTTCCTGCGCGACCACAAGGTGACGATCTGGGATGAATGGGCGGACGAGCGCGGCGATCTGGGTCCGGTGTACGGCAAACAATGGCGCAGCTGGCCGACCGCCGATGGGCGCATCGTGGATCAGCTCGCCGATGTCGTCGATCAAATCAAGAAGAACCCGAATTCCAGGCGCCTGGTCGTGAGCGCGTGGAATGTCGGCGAACTGGATAAGATGGCGCTGTTGCCGTGCCACGCATTGTTTCAATTCCATGTGGCCGGCGGCCGGTTGTCGTGTCAGCTGTACCAGCGCAGCGCCGATGCGCTGCTCGGCGTGCCGTTCAACATCGCATCCTACGCGCTGCTCACGCACCTGGTGGCGCAGCAATGCGACCTTAAGGTCGGCGAGTTCATCTGGACCGGCGGCGATTGCCACCTGTACCTGAATCACCTGACCCAGGCCGACCTGCAATTGTCGCGCACACCGTACCCGTTGCCGCGGCTCGAGATCCGGCGCAGGCCGGCGGACCTGTTCAGCTACGCCTTCGAGGATTTCGAGGTTCAGAATTACCGGCACCATGCGCCGATCAAGGCGCCGATCGCCGTTTGAGGGTTCATGAAGAAGAAGCGTGTGCACAAGCGGCCGATGATCGAGGTTCGCCACTCACCCATTCACGGTTATGGGGTTTTCGTACTGCGCCGGATTCGCAAGGGCACGCGCATCGTCGAGTATCTCGGGGAGCGGATCAGCCATGAGGAAGCCGACGCGCGATACGTGGACAAGGGCTCGCAGGACAACCACACCTTTCTGTTCACGGTCGACGCGAAGACCGTCATTGACGCTGGCCTCAACGGCAATGAGGCGCGTTACATCAACCATGGCTGCGATCCGAATTGCCAAAGCATCAGCGTGGCTCGGCGGATCTTCGTCGAATCCCTCCGTACGATTCAGCCAGGCGAGGAATTGGCCTACGACTATCAGATTCAGCGCGACCCGGACGATGCGCCCGATGTCGACAAGGTGTTCGCCTGCCGCTGCGGCGTGCAAAACTGCCGGGGCAGCATGCTCGAAGCGCTCCCAAAGCGCGCCGCGCGGGGACGCGCCAAATCGACAAAGGCGGCCCGCCGCAAAGCCCGGCGCCACGCGCCGCGATGACGGATATCGACCTTCGCACCCGCGACTTCGCGGTTCGCGATGAGTTCCTGACGCCGCAACAGGTCGGGGCGCTGGTCAATTGCGCCGAAATGCGCCGCGAACGCGGCGATTTCGTCGCGGCACGCATCGGCGCCGGTCGGGCGCCGGAGCGCCTCGCGGAAATTCGCGGCGATTCGATTTGCTGGCTGAGCGAGCCGTTATTCGCGCCGGAGCGCGAGCTCTTGGAATCCCTCGAGGAGCTGCGTCTGCAATTGAACCGCAGCGCCCTTTTGGGGTTGTTCGAATCGGAGTGGCACTACGCGTGGTATCCCCCGGGAGCCGGCTATGCCCGCCATGTCGATCAGCCGCACGGGCGCGACCAGCGGCGGGTGTCGCTGGTGCTCTATCTCAACGAGCAGTGGAAAGCCTGCGACGGCGGCGTGCTCAGGATCTTTACCGACGCTGGGCGGTACACCGATATCGAACCGGTGGGCGGGCGGGTGGTGGCATTTTTGAGCGAGCGGCGCGAGCACGCCGTGATGCCCGTGCACTGCGATCGATTGAGCGTCACCGGCTGGTTCTGCAGCCGCGGACCATTGGCGTCGCGCTAGCGAGTTGTGCGCCGCCGGCGTATAAATTCGCATGGAGTTGATCGTTGCGGCGGCGGAGAACGATGTCATCGGGCGCGGCAACCGCCTGCCGTGGCGGCTGCCGGCGGATTTGCGCCGCTTCAAGGCGCTCACCCTCGGCAGTTGCGTGCTGATGGGCCGCAAGACCTACGAATCGATCGGCCGAGCCTTGCCCGGCCGGACCAATCTGGTGCTCAGCCGTTCGCCCGAATTCGCGCCGGGCGATTGCACCGTGGTCGCGACGCTGCAGGCCGCGCGCATCGCGGCCGGAACGGCCTCCGCGCTCATGGTGATCGGCGGTGCCGAGATTTACCGGCTATGCCTGCCGCTGGCCTCGCGCATTCACCTCACCTTGGTGCACACCCGGATCGAGGACGGCGATGCGTTCTTCGGCGGCTGGCGGAGTCCGCAATGGCGCGAATCGGGGCGCGAACGGCACGAGTCGGACGACAACAACTCCTGCGCCTACAGTTTCGTCACGCTGGACAGGTCCTGAAGCGGCGCGAGCCGGGATTCGATCTCGCGCGCGGCGTGGGCGTAATCGACATCGGCCAGTGTCGCGGCGCCGGAGGTCAGATCGGCAAGCAGCCGGGCTTGAACGCGGCCGCGCTCTTGCGCGATCCTGTACGGAATCTCGTGATGAAACATCACCATCGAGTAACGGGGTATGAAACGCTCCGGAAAGCGCCGCTCGAGCTCCAATGCCAGGGCTTGGCGCATCAGGAACGCCGAGTCGGCGACGTGTTCGCGCATCTCCCGATAATTCTCGAGCGCCATCGCGGTGATGGCGTCGGTATTGGGCTTTCGAATGGCGCAAAACTCGCCGAACACGGACTCCCACGATGCGCAGCGGGCCATGCAGGCGTCGAACTCGATGCAATCCTCGAAGCAGCAATTCATGCCTTGGCCGTGAAACGGCACCATGGCGTGCGCGGCATCGCCGATCAGAGCGGCCACTGCGCCGACGTGCCAGCTTTGCGCATGCACGGTGCCTAAGAATCCGGTCGGGTTCGACTGGAATTCCGCCAGGCAACCCGGCATCAACTCGCGCGCGTCGGGGAAGTTCGCCGACATGAATTCATCGATCGCCGTGGGCGTGTCCAAGCTTGCGAAGCTCACGGTGCCGCGCATCGGCAGAAACAGCGTTGCCGTGAAACTGCCGTCCACGTTCGGCAGCGCGATCAACATAAAATCGCCGCGCGGCCAGATGTGCAGGGCCTCTCGATCCAGGCGCTCAGCGCCGCGCGGCCCCGGCGCAATCGACAGCTCCTTGTAGCCGTGTTCGAGGTCGCGCTCGCGCGCCTCGATCAGGCCGCGTTCGGCCATGCGCCGACGCATCACCGAGCCGGCTCCGTCGGCGGCCACCAGTGGCTGCATCGGCACCTCGACGATGCGGTCGGAGCGCAGATCCCGAAACTGCGCCGCGCGGGCCTCGAAATCCACATTCTCCAAGCGATGCTCGAAATTCACGACGACCCCGGATTCGCGCTGCGCTACGCCGAGCAGCGCCTGATTGAGCTGCTGCCGCGAAATGGAGTAGATGACTTCGCCGGGCCGCTGTCCGTACGGCTGCAGCGAACCGGATGCGTCGCGCGGATGAACGAACCGGCCGCGCATCGGCACCAGCGAACTCTCGATCCGATCAAAGACGCCGGCGAGCTTCAAGGCATGTATGCCGCGGTCCGCCAGCGCCAAATTGATGGATCTGCCGGATTCGCCGGCGCCGTCGCGCGGCTCGGCGCGGCTTTCGTAGAGCGTCACCCGCAGGCCGCGGCGCTGCAGGAGTATCGCGAGCAGCGCGCCGGTGGGTCCGGCGCCGGCGATGGAGGCGGAATCGCCCGGGAATTTCACGAGTTGACCGCCTGCGCCAGCGCCTCGACGGCCGTGAACACGTCGTGATACGAGTTGTAGAGCGGAACCGGCGCCCAGCGCAGTATGTCCGGTTCGCGCCAATCGCCGATCACGCCCGCGGTGATCAGGCGTTCGTGGCAGTGCCTGGCCTGCGCCGCGGGAAGGGCGAGACGCACGCTCAACTGACAACCGCGCTCGCTCGCTTGGTCGGGCGTGACGATCTGCACCGCCCGCGGCAGCAGATGTTCGATCAAGGAGCGTAAAAATCCGGTGAGCAAAATCGACTTCTCGCGCAACCGCGCCATGCCGGCGCGCTGAAACACATCGAGCGAAGCGAGCAACGGAGCGGTGGAGAGTATCGGTGGGTTGCTGATCTGCCAGCCTTGGGCGCCGGCAATGGGAGTGAATTGCGGTCCCATTTCGAAGCGCGTCGATTCGAGGTGCCCCCACCATCCGGCAAATCGCGGCAAATCGCGGCGCTCGCCATGACGCTCGTGGACGAAGCAGCCGCCGACGGCGCCGGGCCCCGCGTTCAGATACTTGTAGCTGCACCAAACCGCGAAATCGGCATTCCAATCGTGCAGGCACAGCGGGATATTGCCGACCGCGTGCGCAAGGTCGAGGCCGACGCTCGCGCCGGTGCCGCGCGCGGCGGCGATGAGCGGAGCGAGATCGAATGCCTGGCCGGTCAGATACTGCACGCCGGGCAACAGCACCAGGGCCAGGCGGGAACCCTCGCGCTCGAGGCAAGCAATGAGATCCTCGGTCCTCAGGCAGCGTTCGCCGGCGCGCGGCGCGATCTCGATCAGATGTTCCGCCGCATTCAGCCCGTGAAATTCGAGTTGCGAGACGATGGCGTATCGATCGGACGGAAACGCCGATTTCTCGATCAGCACGCGGTTGCGCTGGCCGCCCGGCCTGAAAAAACTGACCATCATCAGGTGCAGATTCACGGTCAGGGAATTCATGGCGATGACTTCGGTCTCGCCGGCGCCGACCAGAGCCGCAAGGCCCGCGCTCGCCCGCTGGTGATAATTGAGCCACGGACGCTCCGCTGCGTGATGACCGAGCACCGCGAGGCGCTGCCAGTCGATCAGTTCCTGCGCCAGGTATTCCGCGGTCGATTTGCTCTGCAGTCCGAGCGAATGACCGCAAAGATACACCAGGCGACGGCCGGTCGTGTCATGCGGATGATGAAATTCGGCGGCAAATGCCGCCAGCGGATCGTGCGCATCCTGCTGGTGCGCGCCGGCCGCGTTTAAACCCACGCTGCTCAGGCTACGCTCGGCCGGCGCCGCTCATCCGGCGGGCGGCTCGAGCACCGAGCCGCAGGAGGTGCAGGTGCGGAGTTGGAGGTTCGAATAAAATCTCGAAAATATCCCGGGCAGCTGCGTCTCGATGTTGCTCACTGCGACCCGCTCCAGGTACAGGCAATGACCGCAGCCTTCGCAGTACCACGAGAATCCGTCCATTTCGTCGGCGCCGCGGCGCCGCTCGACCACGATTCCGACGCTGCCCGCGGGCCGCTGGGGCGAATGCGGCACCTCGCCCGGGAGCAAGAAGACCTCGCCCGCGCGGATCGGCACATCCGTAAGCCGGCCCGATTGAATGGTTCTGAGCACCATGTCGCCCTCGATCTGGTGGAAGAATTCCGCGCCGGGGTCATGATGAAAATCCTTGCGGGAGTTCGGGCCGCCCACCGCCATTACAATGAATTCGCTGTCCTCGAACAGAAGCTTGTTGCCGACCGGCGGTTTGAGCAGGCCGCGGTTCCGATCGATCCACTCGCGCAGGTTGAACGGCGCCGATAGGTGCATGGCGGCATTATAGCGAGGTCGCGCACTCGATGCGTACGGGCGGCGCATCCGGCACGTCCAAGCGCAGCGCCGTGAGGCTTCCTCCCCAGACGCATCCGGTATCGAGTCCGATGACATCCGCGCTCCTGAAAAAACCCAGCGTCGACCAATGACCGAAGACGATGCGCGTGCCGCGCCAGGCGGGGTTCTCGGCCTCGAACCAGGGGATCAGCGACGGACGCGGCGATTCCGTCGGCGCATGCTTTTCGCGCAGTGCCAATCGACCCTGCGCGTCCAGGTAGCGCAGCCGGGTGAAGCAATTGGCGATAAATCGCAGGCGCTCCGCGCCGCGCAGCGCAGGGTCCCATTGATTGGGTTTGTCGCCGTACATCTGTTTGAACAATTTCTCGGGATTGTGCCGCAACGCGCGCTCAAGCTCGCGGGCGCAGTCCCGCGCCGTGCGCAGGTCCCACTGCGGCGGCAAGCCCGCGTGCACCATGCACAGCCTGAGCGTTCGATCCTCGTGCAGCAGCGGCTGCTGCAGCAGCCATTCCAGCAGGGCATCGCGATCGGGCGCGGCCAGCACCTCCGCCAGAGTGTCGTCGTCGCGCAGCGGTGCGCAGCCGAGCGCAACTGCCAACAGGTGCAGGTCATGGTTGCCGAGCGTGACCGTGGCGGCATCCCCGAGCGCGCGGACACGGCGCAAGACTTGCAGCGAGGCCGGGCCGCGATTCACCAGATCCCCCACGAACCAAGCCCGGTCGCGATCCGCCGAAAAGCCGAGCGCCTCGAGCAGCGCTCCGAGCTCGGTGTCGCAGCCCTGCACATCTCCGATTGCATAGAGGGCCATCGGGCGTTAGGAGCCTAGTGCAAAACTCCGGGCATCGCCAACCTGAACGGTGCGATGGGCGCATCGAATTGCTGTCCGTTGTCGGCCAGCATCTGATAGCTGCCCTGCATGGTGCCGACGGGAGTCTCGATGACCGTGCCGCTGGAGTAGCGAAATCCCTGGCCGGGCTTGAGGTAGGGCTGCTCGCCGACCACCCCTTCGCCGCGCGTTTCCTTCACGTTGCCGTTGGCGTCGGTGATGATCCAATGGCGCGTGAGCAGACGGGCCGGAACCTGCCCCTCGTTGCGAATGGTGATGGTGTACGAGAATACGAAGCGCTTGTCGTCCGGGCTCGACTGCTCCTCGATATAGGAGGATTCGACCTCGACGTGAATTCGCGGATTGGTCGGTACGGACGCCATGAGTTGCATCACCCTAGTTCAGGCGCACCGCCAGCACGTCGCAATGCGCGGCGTGCAGGACCGTGTCCTCGGTAAAATTGACCAGGATCGCCAGGCCGTGGCGCTCGCGACTGCCTAGAACGATCAAATCGGCGCGTTCTTCCGCCGCCACCCGCAGGATCTCCGCCTTGGTGTTGCCGATTTCGACCCTGCGCGTGGCGCCCTTGAGCCCGACCCGTACGACGAGTTCATCGAGCCGTTCGCGCGAGCGCGCGGCCAGATCCGCCTCAATCTGCATCGTCGGCATCAATGTTTCACCCATCGGCTCGACCGGCACGAACTCCACCACGTGGAGCGCGACGATGGCGGCGTTCGAGTACGCCGCGATGTCGCGACCGGCGATGATGACCCGGTCGCCGTCGTTCGACAGATCCGAGAGAATCAAGACTTTTTGGTAGCCGGCCATGCGATTGCCAGTATAGCGGAGTGCATCGCGGCTTAAGCGCCGGGTTGGGGCCGCAGCCGCCGGTAATGAGCCGCGAGCAGCCCGAATTGCGCCGGAGCCAGGGTTTCGGGGCGCAATTGAGGATCGATGCCGCAAGCCTCGATTTCCTCGCCGGTCAGGAGGCCTTTCAGTCCGTTGCGCAGGGTTTTGCGGCGATGGGAAAAAGCGGCATTCACCAGCGTCCCCAGCGTGCGGTCGTCGCCGATGTCGAACCGCGGCTGCGCGCTCGGCCGCATACACACGATGGCGGACCACACCTTGGGTTTCGGATGAAATGCCCCGGGGCCCACATCGAACAGCGCTTGCACCTCGGTGTAGGCCGCGAGCATCACGGTCAGTCGCCCATAATCCTTGCCGCCGGGCGCCGCCGCCATGCGATCCACGACCTCCTTTTGCAGCATGAAATGCATATCGGCTATCGCGGCACGCTGTCTCAGCAGGTGAAACAGCAGCGGGGTGGAAATATTGTAGGGCAGATTGCCCACGATCCGCAGTGGCGGTCCGCCGGCGCGCAGGCGCTCGAAGTCGGTGTCGAGCACGTTCTCGAGATGCACGCGCAATCGGGTCTGTGCGCGAGGATCCGCAGCGAGCGAATGCGCGAGGTCGCGGTCGATCTCGATCACGTCCAGTTGCTTGGCACGCTCCAGCAGGCCCCAGGTGAGGGCGCCGCGGCCCGGCCCCACCTCGACCACGCGTTCGCCGCTCGAGGGCGCCACCGCCTCGACGATGCGGCGTATCACACCCGGGTCGTGCAGGAAATGCTGTCCGAAGCGTTTACGAACCGCCATGACCCGTACTGACGCCCGCCAAGTCGATCGCGAGAGCCAACGCGGCCCGCAGGCTGCCCGCGTCCGCTTTGCCGGTGCGCGCCAGAGTAAGCGCCGTGCCGTGATCGACGCTGGTGCGCAGAATCGGCAATCCGAGCGTGATATTGACGGTATTGCCGAAGCCGGCATGTTTGATGACCGGCAGGCCCTGATCATGATACATCGCCACCACCACATCCGCGGCTGCGAGAAACTGCGGCGTGAAAGCGGTATCGGCCGGTATCGGGCCGAACACGTTCAAGCCCTCGGCCTGCAATTGGCGGATCACCGGACTGATTACCTCGATTTCCTCGCGACCCAGGTGCCCGGATTCTCCGGCGTGCGGATTCAGACCCAAAACGGCGATACGCGGTGCGCCGATGGCGAAGTGACGCCCCAAATCCGTGTGCACGACGCGCAGCGTGGCCCGCAAGCGCTCCGCTGTGATTGCGCGAGGCACCTCGGCAAGCGGCAAATGGGTGGTTACCAGCGCGATCCGCAATGAACCGCTCACCAGCATCATGACCGGCAGCGCCGCTCTGGATCTGCCGGCCAGATATTCGGTGTGCCCGGTGAATGCGAAGCCGGCGTCCATGAGCGTGCTCTTTTGCACCGGAGCCGTCACCATCGCGGCGAACTCACCGTTCATGCACCCGTCGCATGCGCGATCGAGCATCTCGATGACGTAACGGGCATTGCGCGGATCCGGTGCACCCGCGATCACCGGCTGCGCGGTCGGCAGATGCAGCACTTTGAGTACGCCGGCCCGGTGCGCGGCCACGGTGAGCGAGGAGTTGTACCTTTCTATCCTGAGCGGGAGATCGAGCGCCGCTGCGGCCGCCGCCAAAAGAGCGGCATCCGCGGCCACCACGAGATCGGCCTGCCAATCACGCTGGGCGAGAACTACGCAGGCATCCGGCCCGATCCCGGCCGGCTCGCCCGAGGTAATGACGATGCGCGGTACGTACACTACATCTTGGTTTCGACGAAAGCCTCGTCGCGTAGTCTGCGCAGCCAAAGCTCGGTCTCCTCGTCCGCCTTGCTTTCGCGGATCGCGGCAAACGCCCGTTGGCGGCGCACGTCATCGGTGCTGTCGTAGGTGCGGGTACCCAGCATTTGCACGATGTGCCAGCCGTACCGGGTCTTGAAGGGCTCGCTGATCTCGTTGATCTTCAGCTCCGCGATTGCCTGGTCGAACTCCGGCACAAAGGTGCCGGGGCCGGCCCAGCCGAGGTCGCCGCCGTCCGGCGCGGAGCCGGGATCTTCGGACGCCGTCGAGGCAATGCCGGCGAAGTCTTCGCCCTTCAAAATGCGGTCGCGCAGCTTGCCGAGCTTCTGACGGACGGTTTCATCATCGTCCAGCTCGTTCGGTTTCATCAAAATGTGGCGCAGGTGGATTTGGTTGATGACCACTTTGGCTTCCCCGCCGCGGCGTTCATTGAGCCTCACGATGTGAAAGCCGCTCGGCGTGCGCACCGGTTCGCTGACATCGCCGGGCTTCATCTTGACTACCAGTTCGAGAATGAACTGCGGCAGCTGATTGCCTTTGCGCCAGCCGAGCTGGCCGCCGTCGAGCGCCGTCTGGCTGTTCGAATTGGCGATCGCCAGCTGGCCGAAGTCTTCGCCCTTGGAAGCGCGTGCGGCCAGGTCGTGCGCTTTGCGGGCGATTTCGTCGAGCTGTTTCGGAGTGGCGGCCTCCGGTAGGGACAGCAGAATATGCGACACATTGAACTCATCGTTCGCCGCGGCAGTTTGCTGGCGCGCGAGATACTGGTCGAGTTCACGCGGCGTCACGTTGATGTGGGCGATGACATCGCGCTGCCGCAGCGTGGTCAGAGTCAATTCCCGGCGCATGGATTCGCGGTACAGCTTGTAGTCGACGCCCTGAGCGGCGAGGGCGGTGGGCAGTTGGTCGAAAGGAATTTTATTGCGCTGCGCAATATCCTGCAGCGCGCTGTTGAGCTGCTCGTCCGAGATGGTGAGGCCCACATGCTTGGCGCGCTGCATCTGAATTTCCTGCAAAATCAAGCGGTCGAGCACCTGCTGGCGCAACACGCTCTGCGGCGGCATTTCGATCTTCTGTTCCTGCAGCCGCTTGGTCACGGCATCCATCTGCCCGTCCAAGTCGCTTTTAAGCACCAGGCCGTCGTTCACGATGGCCGCAATGCGGTCAAGGAGTTCGCCGTGCGCACTGATGTCGCGGGTTTGCGCGAAGGCTGCCGGCGCGACCAGGAGAGAGGCATACAAGAGGCCGCAAACGGCCGCTAATTTACGCATAAATCGCCAATTTTCATGAAGTTAGGCTACTCGGCATTGGGATCGCGGGTTGAATATCCGCTGATTTCTTTGGATAAAAACGCATTTGCAGGCTTTCCGACCGAGCTCAAGCCCGTCAGTTCCAATTGTAATGCAATCGAGGTGTCGAGTCCCCCGTTGCGGTTGGTGAGATAGCGGCGCTGCAGGATCTGAATGCGCCAGCAGCAGCTCTTATATTCGATTCCAGCCAATTGTTCGATGGTTTGGTGGTTGTCGATCGAGTAAACCCAGCGCCCGACGGTGTTCCAATGGCCAGCTATCGGCCAGGCAAACGAGCCGTCGTATTGTTTCAAGATGTTCTGTTGATATGGGTAGCCGAGATTCACCACCTCTGAGATGTTCCGTTGAAATCGGTAGCCGAGATTGACCACCTCTGAAGGGTCCGGACGGTACTGGATCAGCACCTCCGATTTGTCGGTTTGCGAGGTGTAGGGATTCACCTGGTAATCCAGGTTGACCCGCCAGTGCTTGTAGGCCGTCAACGACACTTCGCTGATGATGTCCGAGGCGTGTGTGGTCTGCGGGGTTTCCCCGGGCAGCGTCACTTCGGGCAGGGTCAGGTAGCGGATCTGACCCACGGTTGCCGACAGGTACTGTACGCCGGTGGCTTGATTGATCAGCCGCGTGGTCATGCCGAGCGCAACTTGATCGGCATCGCCGATGCGGTCGTTGCCGACGTATCGGTTGGTGCGGTACAGCTCGACCAGATTGAAATCCGGCAAGCCGGTGTCGAAAATCGGCAATTCGTTTTGATAGCGGTACGGCACATAGCTGTACACCATGCGCGGCTCCAACGTCTGGGTGAATTGCCCCCGCGAACCCGCATCCCGCTCGAATATCAGACCGGTGTCGAGCCTTCCGTACGGCACGGTGCGGGTGGGCGTGCTCGGTTCGCCGTACGAGGCGTTCTCCAAGTCGTATTGCGTATAGTGGTATCCGATCGCAGGCTCGAAAAAATATCCGGCCGTGCGATTCGACCAGCGGATCTCGGGAGAGAAATCCACGCGCACGCCTGCGGGGCCGACTTCGCGCACGAAATTGGTGGCCTCGCTGTTCAACAGAAACTCGAATTTGCTGTCGAGGATCGGCCACCGGGCGAAGGCTTCCACACGCGGCACACGCGAATAGGGCCGGTCGCCCGCATCGACCGAGGTATCGATGGTCTGGAAGTTCTGCAGCTGGGCGCGCACCCGCCACGCATCGTCGTAGTACAGCAGGTCGGCGCGGCGTTCGAGGAAGGTGACGCTGGTTTGATCGGTGCCGGCCCCGAAGTTTTCGAAGTAGCTGCTGTCGCTGACGCTGGCGACGTCGGCATCCAAACGCAGTCCCGGGCGTAGATCCGTGATGTCGTTGAAGTGCACATAGGCGCGTTCACTGTGCGTTATGGCATCGTCCGGCAGGAAATTCTCTTCGAGTTGACCGTGCGAACTCGCCGTCAAGAAGCGGAATTCTCCCGCGAGCTGCACCCCACGCGCGGACAAATAGCCCGGGGTCAGGGTCAGATCGTAATTCGGCGCCAAATTGAAATAATAAGGCACCTCGAGCCGGTAGCCGCTGCTGCCGGAATGCCCAAAACTCGGGAACAGCAAGCCGCTCTGGCGCTCGGCGCCCAGTGGAAACGCCAAATACGGCGAGTAGAAAATCGGCACATCCTTGAACCGCATGACCACGCCATGGGCGGTGCCCTGTTGCTGTTCAGTGTCCAGAGTGATCGATGACGCCTGCAGCATCCAATCCTGATTGCCCACGGGGCAGGTGGTGTATCGCACCTTCTCGAGATCGACCTTGCCGTCGGGGTGCACCGCCATTTGCTGCGCGAAACCGCGGCCATTGCGGTCAAAGATCTGGAAATTGGCCTTGTCGAAACTCGCGCCGCCCAGCGCATCGTACACGCCGCTGTCGCTGCGGACGCGTAACTGCGGATCCTCGAAGTCGACCGCGCCCGTGACCACCAATTTGCCGCTCTTTTCGTCATAGGTGACCGAGTCCGCCGAAACGCTGCGCGCATCCTGATGAGCCTGCACGTGGCCGGTCAATACCGCGGAGCCCTCGGCATCGACCGAGGCGCCGTCGCTGTCGATCCGGATGCGATGATCGCCCGCGGCGGCCGCGGCATCGGCGGCGGTCGTCGGTGCGTGGCGTTTGGGAGGAGCGGGGCACATATCGCCGGCGCGGACCCGGGAAGTTGCCAGAAGGCAGAAAATGACGGCCAATGCGGCTCGAGCGTGAAAAGCCATGGGCAAAGTGAATCGCCTTAGTCGGTATACTTGAACCGCCGCATTAGCGGTGTACGAATGGTCAAGCATGGGTGTACCGGATGCAAGCGATTCCCGCCTGGCGCTGCTGACTCGATGGGTCACGGACGACCTCGGATTCAGCGCGGGTCGGATCGAGCCGGCCTCCGGCGATGCGAGTTTCCGCCGCTACTTTCGCCTCACCCGCGGAGCCGATACCTACATCGTCATGGACGCCCCGCCGGATAAGGAGGCGCTCGGACCGTTCATCGGCGTCGCGCAAACGCTGAAGGGCATCGGATTGAACGTGCCGGTGATCTTGGCGCGCCACCTGCGCCAGGGCCTGTTGTTGCTGTCCGATTTGGGCACCCGGCAGTACCTGGATGAGCTGGCCGCGGAACGCGACGTCGATCGGCTCTATGCCGATGCCTTGGGCGCCCTGATCACGATGCAGACCCGCGGCCGCGCCGCCGCGCGCTCGCTGCCGCCCTACGACCGCAGCCTGATGATGCGCGAAATGGAGCTGATGCCGGAATGGTTCTTTGGCCGCCACCTGGGTCTCGAGGCCGGCGCCGGACGCGCGATGCTCGACGCTGTGTTCGAGGTGCTGGTGCGGTCGGCGCTGGCGCAGCCGGCGACGTTCGTGCATCGGGATTATCATTCGCGAAATCTGCTGGTGAGCGCGGACGCCCACCCCGGAATCCTCGATTTTCAGGATGCGGTATCCGGTGCGGTCACCTACGATTTGGTTTCGTTGCTCAAGGATTGCTACATCGTCTGGCCGGCTGCGCGGGTCAACGACTGGGCGTTGCGCTATCGCGGACAGCTGCTGCAAGCCGGATTCGATCTGGGCGCCGATGAAGCCGAGTTCATTCGTTGGTTCGATCTCATGGGGCTGCAGCGGCACATCAAGGTGCTCGGCATATTCGCGCGGCTTTACTATCGCGACCGCAAGTCCGGATACTTGAAGGATCTGCCGCGGGTTCTCGCCTACACCAAAGCCGCCGCCTCCCGCTATCCGGAGACGGTGGAATTCGCCGAGTACATCGAGACGCACATCGGTCCGCGATTCGACGCGGCACAGAGGCGCGCCGGCGCGCCGGTCGACGTGCCGACATGAGCACGGCGGCCGCGCGACCCCGCGTCGCAATGATTCTGGCCGCCGGCCGCGGCGAGCGCATGCGGCCCCTGACCGATCGTTGTCCCAAGCCGCTGCTGCGGGTGCGCGGCAAAGCGCTGATCGAGCATCACGTCGAGCGGCTGGCGGCTGCCGGCATCGAGCGCATCGTGATCAATCTCGCCTGGCTGGGGTCGATGATCCGCGATTACCTGGGCGACGGCTCGCGCTACGGTTTAGCGCTCAAATACAGCGTCGAAGAGCCGCACGCACTCGAGACCGCGGGCGGCATATTCCGAGCGTTGCCGTACTTGACCCCCGGGCCATTTCTGGTGGTGAACGGGGATGTGTTCACGGACTTTCCATTCGCGCACGCGGCTATCGCGACGGATCGGGATGCGCACCTGGTGCTGGTACCGAATCCGCCGCAGCATCCCGGCGGCGATTTTGGGTTGGAACACGGACTCGCGCTGCCGAGCGCCGCGGTGCAATACACCTATTCCGGCATTGCCGTGTTCCGGGAGCGGTTCTTCGATAATTGCGTCGACGGGGCGTTCCCGCTGAAGCCGCTGCTGTTGCGCTCGATGGCGGCGCGGCGCTGCTCGGCACAGCTGTATTCGGGGATATGGGAGGACGTGGGCACGGCGGAGCGGCTGCAGGCTTTGAACGCGTAGGAGCCTGTCTGAGTGAATACTCAGACAGACGCGTAGCTGGGGTACACTGGCGCCATGTCGGAATTCAAGGGCATCCCCATCGTCGAGCCGCAGCGCCCGGCCCGAAGCGGGGAAAAATACGTGACGCCCCAGGGATATACCGCGATCAAGGACGGCATCAAGCCGGCCGTGGCTGCGGCTTCGGCGGTCGGGACCCCGGGCAATTCACGCAAGCCCGCGTGGTTGCGGGCACGTGCGCCAATGGGCGATGCGTTCGCCGCGGTCAAGGGGATCGTTCGGGAACATCGGCTGAGCACCGTCTGCGAGGAAGCCAAGTGTCCTAACATCGGCGAGTGCTGGAACGCGGGGACGGCGACGATCATGTTGATGGGCGCCGTTTGCACGCGCGCCTGCCGGTTTTGCGCGGTGGATACCGGCAATCCGCGCGGCTGGCTGGACAGCCAAGAACCCGACAACGTCGCGCGCTCGGTCGAGTTGATGGGCCTGAAGTACGTGGTCCTCACCTCGGTCGACAGGGACGACTTGGCGGACGGCGGAGCCGCTCATTATGCGGCGGCGGTGCGCGCCATCAAGCGACGCAATCCCGGCACTGCGGTCGAGGCCCTGACGCCGGATTTCGCGGGCGTAATGCGCGACGTAGAAACCGTGATGGATTCGGGACCGGATGTGTTCGCGCAGAATATCGAGACCGTGGAGCGGCTCACGCACAAAGCGCGGGATCCGCGCGCCGGCTATCGGCAGACTATCGACGTGCTGGAAGCCGCCAAGCGCTGCCGGCCGGCGGTGCTGACCAAGACGAGCTTGATGCTTGGCTTGGGCGAGACAGACGATGAACTGCGCGCATGTATGAAAGATCTGCGCGGGGCAGCGGTCGATATCCTCACCCTGGGGCAATATTTGCAGCCGACGCCGAATCATTTGCAGGTCGAGCGTTTCGTGACCCCCGAACAATTCGCGCAATACCGCGATTGGGCCCTCGAATCGGGATTCCTGGAATGCGTGTCGGGACCCTTGGTGCGCTCGAGCTATCGCGCCGAATCCACGCTGGCCCGCTACCTAGACAAATGAATGATGCGCCGCTGATACGGCATCTCGGGCTCGTGCCGTACGAATCCACTTGGCGGGCGATGCAGCGCTTCACGGACGAGCGCCACGCATCGACTCCCGATGAGATTTGGCTGCTCGAGCACCCGCCGGTATTCACGCTGGGTCTGAACGCAAGTCGCGAGCATCTCAAATCCGTGGGCGAGATTCCGGTGGTGCAGATCGACCGTGGCGGGCAGGTCACCTATCACGGGCCGGGTCAGCTCGTCGTCTACCCGCTCATCGACCTGCGACGTCGGGCGCTCGATGTGCGCCGGCTGGTCGTGGCGCTGGAAAATGCCGTCATCGCCTACGCAGCCGAATTGGGGGTGGCGGCAAGCGGGTCGCGTGAGGCCCCTGGGGTGTATGTGGGGGGCGCGAAAATGGCGAGCATCGGTCTGCGTATTCGCCGCGGCGCGAGCTACCACGGCCTGGCGCTCAACGTGTCGCTGGATCTCGAGCCCTTCGAACGCATCAACGTATGCGGCTACCCGGGATTGGCCGTGACGCGGCTTGTCGATTGGATCGCCGGCGTCGATGTGGGGGCGGCAGCGGCCGGGCTCTTGCCGCACCTGCTGCGGCAATTGGGATATCACAGTGCCATCAGCACCGATTTGCAGGCGGTGAGTTCGCGGTAGATGGCGTCGAGCTGCGCGCGGCTTTGCGCGCGCACGACATACGTCACCGCGAGGAAATTCCCGTCCGTGCTGGTGCGCACCCGCACGCTGGATTCCGGCACCGGCCCCGCATGCCGTTCGATGATCTCCTGGGTCAGGGTGCGCAGAGCGCTGTCGTGGCGGCCCATCACCTTGATGGGAAAGTCGCTCGGGAATTGCGCGGGTGTCGAGACGCTCATAGCGCGGGCGTTCCGGCGAGTTCGCGCGTGTACTCGAGGAAGGCGGCGTGCATGCGCCTGAACAATGGCCCGGGCCGGTCGGCGCCCACGGGCTTGCCGTCGAGCGTCGTCACCGGCAGGATGCCGCGCGTCGAGAACGCGAGCCATATCTCCTCGGCGGCGCGCAGCTCGGATTCGCTGACTGGAACACTCAGGCTGTCTATCCCTAAGCGAATTGCGAGCTCATGCACCACGTCGCGCGTCGTGCCGGGCAGAATCCGCGCGCCGTTCGGCGGCGTTCGAATCGCGCCCCCGGCGATGACGTGAACCGTGGTCGAGGAGCCTTCGGTGAGTTCCCCGCGCTCGATCAGGATGGTTTCAAACGCACCGGCATCGACGGCGAGCTTCTTGAGCAGAACATTCGCGAGCAGCGCCGTCGATTTGATGTCGCGCCGCGCCCAACGGGTGTCGGCCGCGGTCACCGCCGATACGCCGCGCTCGAGCATTTGCGGGGAGGGAGTCTGCAGCGCCGTCGCATAAGCAAAGATCGTCGGTATAAGCCCGTCCGGCCACGCGTGATTGCGGCCGAATTCCGCGCCGCGAGTCACCTGAATATAAAGGTATTGGTCGCCGCCGCCGTTGCGCTCCACCAGCTCGCGGCACAGGTCGCCCCACTCCGGATGCGATAACGGCGGCGCCATACGGATGCCCTCAAGACTGCGCGCGAGCCGGTCGAGATGCTGGGGCAGCCTGAACGGGCGTCCGCCGAACACGGGCACCACCTCGTAGACTCCATCGCCGAACAGGAACGCGCGGTCGAGCGGCGAGACCCGCGCCTCGCTCAAGGGCAGGTATTCGCCGTTCAAATGGCAGATCGGCAGCGGCACGTCAGGCAAACCAAAGCCGAACGGTGTCTATCAGCCGGCGCCACCAGCCCCCTGCCGCGACGTTCCTCGAGGGGTGCAAGGGCACGGTCGCCAGCCCCTGATTGCCGGCGCTCACACGCAGCTGCCCGACAGTGGCATCGCGCGCCAGCGGTGCGATCAAACGCGGCTGCAACTCGAGCGCCGTCTTGACATCGGCGGCCTCGCCGCGCGGCACGGTCACGTAAAGATCGTCCCTGATGCTCACGTCGACCGGCGATGAGGCCGCCTTCCATACCGGCGCCGTGGTGAGCGTGGCGGCGCCCTTGACCACCAATTTGGTTTCATAAAACGTAAAGCCATAATTCAGCAGCGCTGTGCTCGCGTTCTCGCGGGCCTTCATGCTGGTGGAACCGAGTACCACCGAAACCAAACGCATTCCGTCGCGCAGAGCGGAGGTCACCAGGCAATAACCGGCCGAATCAGTATGACCGGTCTTCAATCCATCGACGCTGGGATCGCGTTCCAGAAGGCCATTGCGGTTTTGCTGCTTGATGCCGTTGTGCTCGAATTCGCGCACCGAGTACCACTTATAGTACTGAGGAAAGTCACGGATCATGGCGATGGCGAGCAGCGACATGTCGTGGGCCGTGGTGTAGTGGTTCGGAGCGGGCAGTCCCGAACTGTTCTCGAAATGCGTGCCCACCATACCCAGACGCTTGGCATAGGTGTTCATGAGCTGCACGAAAGTCTCTTCGGTCCCCGCGACTCGTTCCGCCAGGGCAATCGTGGCATCGTTGCCGGACTGCACGATCATACCCAGGATCAACAGCTGCACCGACACCGGCTTTCCCAATTCGATGAAGGTGCGGGAGCCCTCCGAGCGCCAGGCGTGTTCGCTGACCACCACGGGTTCTTCCAATTTGAGCTTTCCGGCCGCCAGCTGCTCGAACACGATGTAGGCGGTCATCAGCTTCGTCAGGCTCGCGGGCTCCATGCGCGCGTCGGGGTCCTGCGCCGCCAAAATCTTATCGGTGCGGTAATCGACGAGAATGTAGGACCTCGCGTCGACGGCGGGGGCGCTCGGGATTGGCGTCGCGGCAAAGACCGGAGCAGCGGTAAACGAGACGATCAGCAGCAAGATCGGCAGGGAACGATGCATGATGGACGAGACCCTTGAATAAAAAGTGGCTGAGTGTACCGATGATTGACGGCGCACAGAAGCTGCGGCGGTCGTTAATTCATGGCAAGGTGCGCATCGTGCACACCCGCCTGCTCGAGGGCGGAGACGATGCGGTCGAATTCCGGGACGTCCGGAACCGGCCCGATGCGCACGCGATAGTACTTGCGTCCGGCGATCACATCGTCGCGCACAAAAACCTTTCCATAGCCGCCGCCCCGCAATTTCATCGCCAAACGATCCGCGTTCGCGGGATCGGCGAAGGCGCCGGCCTGCACGTACAGCGCGGCGCTGCGTGCGGCCGCGGCTGTGGCCACGGTAGTGGGCGAGGGATCGGTGTTAGTCGGGGTTGAGGCCGCAGCCGGCGGCATACCGGGTTCGCCGGCCGGATTGGTCGGCCCAACGGAGCGCACTTCGACCATGGCGGTGCCGTTGCGCAGCATGTCGAGCTTTGCCGCGGCCGTGTACGACAAATCGATGATGCGGTTGCCGACAAAGGGGCCGCGGTCGTTGACCCGCACCACGACACTGCGTCCGTTCTGCAGGTTTGTGACGCGAACATAGGCGGGCAGCGGCAGTGTTTTATGCGCCGCCGTCATGCCGTACATGTCATAGGGCTCGTGGGTCGAGGTTCGTATCTCGTGAAATCCGGGGCCGTACCAGGAGGCCACTCCGATTTCGACGTAGTCGGCGCTCGAGGGCAATACGTAGTAGCGTTTGCCAAAGACCTCGTAGAAAGGCGGATTGCCGTAGGGTGAGCGCGGCTCGAGTCGTGGAACCGCGTCGGGAACCGCCTGCACCTGAGGAGGCGGCGCCTGGGGAGCCGCCGGCGATGGCGCCGGCGCGGCGCTGGGCGGCATCGGGCGGGTTCGTTGCGGTGAGCTGAAACAACCGCTCAAGGCCACGATCCCGATCGCGAGGATTAACCTTGCGTGAGCGGCGTTCATGGATTTTCGCCGGAGGGCGCATTGATCGGATGCGCCGCATCGGTCATCACAACCCGCTGCTTGATCGCCGCCGCGAGCTCGTATACGGCCATCGCATACAGTGGGCTGTGGTTGTAGCGTGTGATGACATAGAAATTATTGTAGCCCACGCGCCAATGGACACCGTCGGCTTCATCGGCCGCAATCAGCAGCGCGGGCGCATCCGGCGGCAGGGAGCTGTCGAAGCTCACGCCCTTCTCCTTCAAGGATCCGACGGTCTCTGCGAGGGCAAGCTTGCGACCGTCCAAATCGGCGGCCTTGTCGGGCTCGACACTGGCTTCGCTTAAGACCGGTTCGCCGGGATTCCAGCCGTGCTCCTTCAAATAGTTGCCGATGCTTGCGCACACGTCCGGCCAGTTGTTCCAAAGATCGATTCGGCCGTCCGCGCTGGCATCGACCGCGTAGCGCCGGTAGTTCGAGGGCATGAACTGCGGGGCGCCCATCGCGCCGGCATAGGATCCCTTGATGGCGAGCGGGTTCATCTTCAAGTCGCGCGTCAGCAGGATGAATTGTTCGAGCTCATCGCGAAAGAATTTCGCCCGCGGCGGGTAGTCGAACGCCAGGGTCGCCAGCGCGTCCAGCACGCGGTAGTTCCCGGTTTGCCGGCCGTAATAGGTCTCCACGCCCAAGATGGCCGCCAAATATTCCGGCGCGACACCCGAGCGGATGCTCGCCCGGTCCAGGTCTTGCCGGTGCGTGAGCCAGAATTCCGCGCCCTCGCGAATTCGTCGGTCGCTCACGAATATCGGGCGGTACTCGTACCACATCTTGGCCTTTTCGGCGGGCCGATCCATGGCTTCGAGGATCGCCGGCTGATATTGCGCTGCGGCCAGCAATTTGCGCAGCGCGCGTTTCTTGAAGGAATATTGATCCGCGATTTGATCTATGAAGTCCTTGACGTCCGGGCGCCGCGTGTCGAGCGCCGCGGCCGGATTGGCGCTCGCTGCCAAGATCGCGGCGGCGAGCAGCAAGGCTTTGCACCGGGGCAGCGGGCGCACTCCCTCAGGACCCAATGAGTTTGCGATGCGAATGCAGCGACATCAATATTCCGAACCCCGCCAACAGCGTGACCATGGATGTTCCGCCGTAACTGATCATCGGCAGCGGCACGCCGACCACCGGTAGTATGCCGCTCACCATGCCGGAATTCACAAATACGTACACGAAGAAGCTGAGTGCAATGGCGCCGCCGGTGAGGCGCGAAAAGGTGTCCTGCCCCTGCATCGCCAGGTACAGCGCCCGACCGATCACCACGCCATAGAGGCACAGAATCAGCAACTGGCCGAGCAGCCCGAACTCCTCACCGATGACCGCGAAGATGAAATCGGTCGAACGTTCCGGCAGGAATTCCAACTGCGCCTGGCTGCCGTTCATGTATCCCTTGCCGAATATGCCGCCCGAACCGATGGCGATTTGCGACTGAATGATGTGATAACCGGCGCCCAGCGGGTCGGTCTCGGGGTTCAAGAACGTCAATATGCGCTGGCGCTGGTAGTCGTGAATGACATGCCAGGCTCCCCAGGCGGCGCCCGCGAACAGCGGCAGCGATATCAGGATGATCCGAAAGTGCATGCCGGCCAGCAACATCACGATGAGACCCGAGGCGGCGATCAATAGCGCCGTTCCAAGATCCGGCTGCATCACGATCAACCCTGTCGGAACGGCGATCATGAGGCCCATGACCACCAAATCCTTGAACGTCGGGGGCAGCGGCCGTTCGTGCATGTACCACGCGCACATCATGGGCACCGCGAGCTTCATGATTTCGGAGGGCTGAAAGCGGATGAAGCCGATGTCGAGCCAACGCTGTGCGCCCTTGCCGATGTGGCCGGTCACGGCCACCACCAGCAGCAGCAGAATTCCGATGACGTAGGCGATCGGGGCGAACAGCCGCAGATATTGCGGGGTCGCGAGCCGCGCGAGGGCGATCAGCGCGGCCACCGCAATGGCGATATTCGCCAAATGATGCTCGATCATCTTCAGGTTCTGTCCTGATGCGCTGTAAACCACCAATATGCCGATGCATACGATGATCGCCAGCACTCCGGTCAACGGCCCGTCCAGTCCGAGCGCCCGCAGGGTGCGTCCGCCGGCGGTCAAAGTGCGGCGTGTTCGCGACGGTGAGAATTCGTCAAAGATCATGGGACGGGAGCCGCTTCAATGGGGTTTGTCCGGCAACAGATAAGCATCGAATATCTTGCGCGCAATCGGCGCCGCCGTACTGCCGCCGTGTTTTCCGTTCTCGACGAACACCGCGACGGCCAGTTTGGGATCCTCCGCCGGTGCGAACGAAATAAACAAGGCATGATCGAGCATCCGCTCGGATACCTGCTTCTCATTGTATTTCTCGTTCTGCCCGATGGTGAAAACCTGCGCCGATCCGGTCTTGCCCGCTATCTTGTAGGGCGACCCGGCGGTCGCGGCGGCGGCGGTGCCGCCGGGCCCGGTCGCGAGCTCCAATCCTTCCACGATGACGCTCCATTGATCCGCGGTCACGGCCGTCAGCGGCGGCTCCGGCTGCACCTCGCGCGGCGTGATCGCCGTCGATCCGGCCGGCCGCACGCCCGTTACCAGCCGCGGCCTGAAGATCTGTCCGCGCGAGGCGATGCCAGATATCGCGTGCGCGAGCTGCATGGGTGTTGCCAGCATATAGCCTTGACCGATGCCCACGCTGATAGTTTCGCCGGGGAACCAGACTTGCTCGGCCGCTCGCTTGTAGGTGCGGCGCTTCCACTCGGTCGATGGCATGAGCCCGGGTTTTTCGCCCGGGATGTCGATCCCGGTGAGCTCGCCGAAGCCGAAAGTAATCATGAAATCGTGCATGCGATCGATGCCGAGCCGGTTCGCGACCGTATAGAAATAGACGTCGCACGATTGTTGAATGGCATGGCGCATCGATACCGTGCCGTGGCCCTTCGGCTTCCAGTCGCGAAATTGGTGGCTGCTGCCCGGAAGGCTGAAGTGGCCGGGACAAAAGATGGTTTGATCCGGAGTCATGACGCCGTACTTGAGCGCCGCCAGGGCGAAGAACGGCTTGACCGTCGAGCCCGGCGGGTACGCGCCGCGCAGGGCGCGATTGATCAGCGGTTTGTCGATGTCGTTCTGCAGGGCGTCGTATTGTTTGGTCGTCAGGCCGCGAGCGAAGGCATTGGGGTCGAAGCCCGGGGTACTGGCGAGGGCGATCACATCGCCGCTGTGAGGATCGATGGCGATGGCCGCGCCGCGTTTGCCCGATAACGCATCCTCCGCGGCGCGCTGCACGCGCATGTCCACGCTGAGGATCAGATCGGCTCCCGCTACCGGTTGGCGCGTGGCGAGCTTCGGGGTGTACGCCCCCTGACGCTCCACCGGCCTGCCCGCCGCATTGACCAGCACTTCTCGGTAGCCGCGGCTGCCGTGCAGTTCGCTCTCATACGCGCCTTCGACGCCCAATTTGCCGATCAGGGAAGTGCCGGCGTACGAGTCCAAGTCGATGCGCTTCAAGTCCTGCTCGCTGATCGCGGCGACGTAGCCGAGCGCGTGCACGGCCATCGGCCCGAACGGATAATGCCGGGATAGTCTCGCGCGGATGTCCACACCGATGAATTCATGGCGATGCACCGCGAAGCGGGCCATATCCTGGTCGTCGAGCTGCAGCTTGATCGGCACGCTTTCATAGACATGATGCGACAGGATCGTGCGTCTGATGCTGCCGATGTCGTCCGCCTCGAGTAAACCGATCGCCACCAAGTGGGCCAGGGTTGCATTGAGTTCGGGCATGCCGCCGACCAGCTCGCGCACCAGTTCCAGCTGAAACGCCGGCAAATTTTCCGCCATCACCACGCCATGGCGGTCGAGGATCAATCCGCGGCTGGGTGGAATGGGGTCGGTGCGCACCCGGTTGCCCTGCGAGAGCTCGGCATAGTATTCGTGCCGCAACACCGTCAAATAAAAGAGTCGAGAGGCGACGGTCAACAGCAGCACACCGACCAGGGCGCCGGCGACGATGCCGCGCAGCGTGAATATGCGCTGCTCGGCCCAGTGATCCTTGATGCGAACGCGGCGAGGCAATCTACATGTCCTTAAATCAAGCTTTCGCTCTTGCGGTTAGCGCTCATGCAAACGACTCAGGGTACCCGCTAGAAACGGCCAAATCACCGCGCCGACCACCGGAGCCAGCCAACGGCTGAAGCTGGTGACGGGATTTCCGGTGGCGCCGTCGACCCAGAACAAGATGAACTGATAGCCGGTCAGGAACGCAAAAATGGTAAGCGATTGCGAGAGCACCGAAAATACCCGCAGGCGCAGCCGCAAATACGTGGCCCACGCGGCCATCAAGGTCAACGCCAAGGCATGCTGACCCAATACCACGCCCTTGATCACATCAAGCGCGATGCCCGCGAAAAAGGCCAATGTGAGCCCGCCGGCGCGAGGCGATTCAATGGACCAGTAAAGGACCACCAGCACCAAGAAGTCCGGGCGCAGCGCATCGAGTACGGACGGCAAGGGAATCACGGCGAGCGCCAGCGCCACCAGGGCGGACAGCACCATCGGCAACCGGCGGATGCGGTCATCGCGCATCATTCGTCGTTTGCCCCCGTCTGACCGGGTGGGCTCTTGGCCGGCCCCGTCGCCGCGGGCAGTGCGCTCGCGCGCGGTGTGGCCGTGGCTCCGGCCGCCGTAGTCGCCGCGGGTGCCGGCGTTTTCGCGGAAGGCGCCGCGGGCAGGACGGCGCCGGGTTTCAGCCAGACGAACATCAGTTCCCGCGAACGGTCGAGAGACGCGGCCGGGTGGATATCGACATCGGCCAGCGATTGTGCGGGGTCGCGTTTGACCTCGGCGACGGTGCCGACCGGATAACCCTCCGGAAACACCCCACCGAGCCCCGAGGTGACCAACAGGTCGCCTGCGACCACATCGGCGCTGGTGGGCAGGTAGGGAAGCTTGAGGCGGTTCGAATCGCCGGTGCCCACGGCGATGGTGCGCAGGCCGTTGCGATTGATCTGAACCGGTATTGCATGGGTCGGGTCACTGATGAGAATCACCTCGCTGGTGAGCTGCTCGACGCGGGCGACTTGGCCGAACACGCCGCCCGCGTCGAGTACGGCTTGTCCCACGAAGACTCCGTCGCCCGCACCCTTGTCGACCAGGACCCGGGCTCGAAAGGCGTCCAGATCCACGTCCATGATGTCGCCGACGGTGAATCGGTTCGAGACCCCGGCCGTGTTGTCGCGCAACCCGCGCAAGCGCTGAGTTTCGGCCTCCAGCGCCTCGTAGCGCTGCAGACGGAATTGCGCCAGCCGCAATTCCGCCTTGAGCTTGACATTGTCCGCGCGGAGGGATTCGCGGGACGAGACGCTTTGACGAAACCAATTCCAACCTTCGAACGGGCTCTCGACCGCGACCTGCACCGGATAGGCGGCGATCGACAGCAGGCGCCGAATCTTCCCCAGTTGATCGTAGCGCTTATCGACGATGATCAAGCCCAAGGCCAGCAGGGAATAGAGTACACAACGCAGCAGCAGTCCGGTCGTTCGGCCGGACGAGTCGGAATTACGAAACGCGACCATGGGCAGAGGCTTCCCGTGTCGCGGTCATTACTCCAGTCCGAAGATGCCCGGTCCGTGCTCCTCGGTGAGCTCCAGAATCCGGCCGCCGCCGCGCGCCACGCAGGTCAGCGGATCGTCGGCGATCACCACCGGCAAGCCGGTCTCTTCCATGAGCAATTTGTCGACATCGCGCAGCAATGCGCCGCCGCCGGTGAGCACGATGCCGCGCTCGGCTACGTCGGCGCCGAGTTCGGGCGGGGTCTGTTCGAGCGCCTGCTTCACCGCGCCCACGATACCCTGTAAAGGCTCCTGCAGCGCTTCGAGGATTTCGTTCGAGTTGAGCGTGAAGCTGCGCGGCACGCCCTCGGAGAGATTGCGCCCCTTGACCGAGATTTCGCGCACCTGTTGTCCCGGATAGGCGGAGCCGATTTCCAGTTTGATGCGCTCGGCCGTGGCCTCGCCGATCAAAATGCCGTAATTGCGCCGCACGTAGTTGGTGATGGCTTCGTCGAACTTGTCGCCGCCGATGCGTACGCTCGCCGCATAGACGATCCCGTTCAAGGAGATGACCGCCACCTCCGAGGTGCCCCCGCCAATGTCGAGCACCATCGATCCGCGAGCTTCTTGCACCGGCAGGCCGGCGCCCACGGCCGCGGCCATCGGCTCCGGGACGATATCGACGCTGCGCGCGCCGGCGCCTTCAGCCGATTCCTTGATGGCGCGGCGCTCGACCTGCGTGGATCCGAAGGGCACGCACACCAGGACGCGCGGACTGGGACTCAAAAAGCGGTTGCCATGCACCTTCTTGATGAAGTGCTGCAGCATCTTTTCAGTGTAGGTGAAATCCGCAATCACGCCGTCCTTCATCGGACGCACCGCGGTGATGTGGCCCGGGGTCCGACCCAGCATGTTTTTGGCTTCCACGCCCACCGCGACGATGATCTTGCCGCCGCGCGTCGGCTCGTCCTGCACCGCAACGACCGATGGCTCATTGAGCACGATACCGCGGTCGCGCACGTAAATCAGCGTGTTGGCGGTTCCAAGATCGATTGAGAGATCATTGGAAAAATAACCTCTAAGGCGTTTGAACATGGGGTCTTTTTCTAGAACTAGGGGGGTGAAAAAAGTTGCGCTAATGTAACAACCGACACGACTTTCAGCAAGGCAACGTGTATCATCTCTTGTGCTTATTTTCTGCTCTCTTGTGCTTATTTTCTGCGCACTCGCGCGCACTTTTGCATTCATATGAGCCTAACCCGTCAAGACGTCGAAAAGATCGCGCATCTTGCGCGCCTGTCGATCACCGATGCCGAGATGCCGGTCTACGTCTCGAGCTTGTCGAGCATCGTCGATTTCGTCGCCGAATTGTCCCGCGTCGAAACCGGCAGCGTGGAGCCGATGGCCCACCCCCTCGATGGGCAGCGCCAGCGTTTGCGGCCCGACCAAGTGACGGAAACCGATCACCGTGACAAGTACCAAGCCAACGCGCCGAGTGTGCAAGCGGGGTTGTACGTCGTTCCGCGAGTCATCGAGTAAGGCTCCGTTTGAGTCCCATGACGATGCTGCACAATCTTTCCATCGGCGAACTCGCCGACCGCCTGGCCGCCAAGCGAATTTCAAGCGTCGAGCTCACAGCGCATTTTTTGGCGCGAATCGAGCGTTTGAACCCGAGCCTGAACGCCCTGATCACGCTCACCGCTGAGCAGGCGCTCGACAGCGCGGCTGCCGCCGACCGGCGTCTGGCGGCCGGGGAACGGGGCCGGTTGCTCGGCATCCCGCTCATTCATAAAGACATTTTTTGCACCGATGGCGTCCGCACCAGCTGCGGATCGCGGATCCTCGATAATTTCGTCGCACCGTACGACGCCACCGTCGTCACGCGCCTGAAGTCCGCCGGTGCCGTCATGCTCGGCAAGTCCAACATGGACGAATTTGCCATGGGTTCCTCCAACGAGACCAGCTTCTACGGTCCGGTGAGGAATCCCTGGGATACCACCCGGGTGCCCGGGGGCTCCTCGGGTGGGTCGGCGGCGGCCATGGGCGCGAGGCTCGCGTCGTTCTGCACCGGCACCGATACCGGCGGTTCGATACGTCAGCCCGCGGCACTGACCGGGGTGACCGGAATCAAGCCCACCTACGGACGGGTTTCCCGCTACGGGATGGTCGCGTTCGCATCGAGCCTCGATCAGGCGGGTGTATTCGCCCGGACCGCGGCAGATGCGGCGGCGGTGCTCGAGGTCATGGCCGGCTTCGATCCGCGCGATTCGACCAGTGTCGACGCGCCTGTGCCCGATTTTCCGGCGTTGCTTGAGCAGCCGCTGAAAGGCCTGCGAATCGGCCTGCTGCGCGAGTTCTTCGAGGGTTTGGAGGCCCGCAACGCGGCGCTCATCGAGGAGGCGCTGCGGGTTTACCGATCGCTCGGTGCCGAGACCCTGGAGGTGAGCCTGCCGCATCTGCCGCTCTCGGTACCCACTTATTATGTGGTTGCGCCGGCCGAATGTTCCTCGAACCTCTCGCGCTTCGACGGCGTGCGCTACGGCTACCGTTGCGCGCAGCCGAAGGACCTGACCGATTTGTACAAGCGGTCGCGCGGTGAAGGCTTCGGCGCGGAGGTCAAACGACGCATCATGACCGGCACCTATGTGCTGTCGGCGGGCTATTACGATGCGTATTATTTGAAGGCGCAGAAAGTGCGCCGCTTGATCACCGATGATTTTCGCGCGGCCTTCCAGAAGGTCGACCTGCTGATCGGGCCCACCACGCCGACGCCGGCATTCGCCATCGGCGCGAAGATCGATGACCCGGTCACCATGTACCTGAACGACATCTACACCATCGGTGCGAATCTGGCCGGACTGCCCGGCCTGTCGGCGCCTTGCGGCTTCATCGACGGGTTGCCGATGGGCCTGCAGTTGATCGGGCCGCATTTTTCGGAAGCCCGTTTGCTCGGCGCCGCGCATCAATTCCAGCGTGCCACCCGCTGGCACGAGCAAATTCCGGGCGGGTACGAGTGATGGCCGACTGGGAAGTGGTGATCGGCCTGGAGATACACGCTCAACTGGCCACGAAGTCGAAGATATTTTCCGGCTCCGCGACCGCCTATGGCGCCGAGCCCAATACGCAGGCCAACCTCGTGGATCTGGCCTATCCCGGCGTGTTGCCGGTGCTCAATGCCGAAGCGCTGCGCATGGCGGTCAAGTTCGGACTGGCCATCGGAGCGACGATTGCGCGGCGCTCGATATTCGCGCGCAAGAACTATTTTTATCCAGATTTGCCCAAGGGTTATCAGATCAGCCAATACGAGCATCCGGTGGTCGGCAAGGGCTCGCTTGCCGTTGTGCTCGATGACGGCGCCATCAAGACCATCGGCGTGACGCGCGCGCACCTTGAAGAGGACGCCGGCAAGTCCTTGCATGAGGGGCTCGCGAATGCCAGCGGCATCGATTTGAATCGCGCCGGTACGCCGCTGCTCGAGATCGTATCGGAACCGGACATGCGCTCGGCCAAGGAAGCCGTGGCGTACATGAAGAAGATCCACACCTTGGTGCGTTATCTCGAAATCTGCGACGGCAACATGCAAGAGGGTTCGTTTCGGTGCGACGCCAACGTGTCGGTGCGCCCGCGCGGCGCCAATAAATTCGGCACCCGGGCTGAAGTCAAGAACTTGAATTCCTTCCGCTTTCTCGAGAAGGCGATTCAATTCGAGGTCGCGCGACAGATCGAGCTGATCGAGAGCGGCGGCAAGGTGGTTCAGGAGACGCGGCTGTACGATTCGGACAAGAACGAAACGCGTTCGATGCGCTCCAAGGAAGAGGCGAACGACTATCGCTATTTTCCGGATCCGGACCTATTGCCGGTGGAGATCGAGCAGGAATTCATCGACGGGGTGCGCGCCACGCTGCCCGAATTGCCGGACGAGAAGGCCGCTCGGTTCGCGCGCGATTTCGCCCTCTCCGCATACGATGCCGGCGTGCTGTGCGCGAGCCGCGAACTCGGCGCCTATTTCGAGTCGCTGGCCCAAGCATTGGGGGCGGCGCATGCCAAACTCGCGGCCAATTGGGTGATGGGCGAATTGTCGAGCGCGCTCAACCGAGACAACGTGGAGATCACCGCTTCGCGCGTGTCGGCCGCCGATTTGAGCGCTCTTCTGGGTCGAATCGTGGATGCGACGATCTCCGGCAAGATCGCCAAGGACGTGTTCGAGGCCATGTGGTCGGAAGGCAAGACGGCGGACGACATCATCGAGGCGCGCGGGCTGCGCCAGATCACCGACGCCGGTGCGATCGAGAGCGTGATCGACGCCGTCATCGCAGCCAACCCCAAACAACTCGCGGACTATCGCGCCGGCAAGGACAAGCTATTCGGGTTCTTCGTAGGGCAGGCCATGAAAGCCACCGGAGGCAAGGCGAACCCGGCTCAGCTAAATGACTTGCTGAAAGCCAAGTTGGCTGGGGAGTCTGTCTGAGCATTGCGCGTGGCCGCGATCGCCATGCATGACCGCGACTGCCTGCACCGTTTCGTATTCGAACAGTTTCCCATTCGCGGACACCTGGTGCATCTCGACGCCGCCTGGCAGGCGTTGATCGAACATCAGCGATATCCGGCGCCGGTGCGCGATATCTTGGGCGAAGCGGTTGCGGCGTCGCTGCTACTGGCCGCCACCATCAAATTCGAAGGTGTCCTGTCGCTGCAATTGCAGGGCGAGGGATCGGTGTATTTGCTGCTGGCGCAATGCACCAGCGGCCTCGGGGTGAGGGGGTTGGCCCGCTACCGTGAAGCAAAGGATCCCGCCGGAGTCGCTGCGGCGGGCATCGGCGATCTGATCGGTCCGGGCAACCTGACCGTGACGCTGGAAACGGACGACGGTGCACAACGCTACCAGGGTATCGTACCCATCGATGGCGACCGGCTGGCCGATTCGCTGCAAGGGTATTTCGAGAATTCCGAGCAGCTGCCGACGCGTCTATGGCTTCATGCCGACGGCAACGGTGTCTCCGGCATGCTGTTGCAGCGGCTTCCGGACAGCAGCGGCGAGGCAGTGTCGGCGGCGGTCGATGACGCATGGCGGCGCGTGCAATTGATCGGCGACACGTTGACGCCGGAGGAGCTCAGAACGCTGGCCGATGCGGAAATTCTGCACCGGCTGTTCAACGAAGACGACCTGCGGCTATTCGAGCCGTCGCCGGTTTACTTTCGCTGTCGATGTTCGCGCGAGCGCGTCGCCGGCATGTTGCAGGGTCTCGGCAAAGCGGAGACGAGTTCGGTTCTGGCCGACCGAGGCGAGGTCGAGGTGCGCTGTGATTTCTGCAATCGTGCCTATGTATTCGACGCGGTGGATGTCGCCCAACTGTTCAACGCCGGCGTTCCAGGCGATATCGGCCGCTCGGTTCACTGAGCGAGGCGGGCATTCGGCCTCAAAGAGCGGACACTCCGCTCAAGTTCGTGAGGCTCAGTGTGCGCGTCAGGGCGATGAACTCTCTTATATATTCGGCATCGGCGGCCGCGCGGCTGGTTGCGGCATACAGCTCGCAGCGCAGTCCTCCGTGACCGATCGGACGCGACACGACATAGCCGCGTTCGATGTAGTTGCCGACCGTCCAGGAAGGCAGGGCGGCAATGCCGCGGCCGCTCGCGACCAGCTGCAGAATCGCGACCGTCAATTCTGCGGTTCGGCGTTTGGGATTGATGTCCGCCGGCGTGAGGCAGTGCTTCATGACGTCGAGCATCTCGTCGGGCACCGGATACGTAATGAGGGTCTCATCGGCGAAATCGGCGGCTTCCAGCCAAGGCTTGGCCGCCAAGCGGTGCCGCGGACTCATCAGAGCGACGCTTTCGTAGCGAAACAGCGGGCTAAACGCCACGTTTGGGTGCGGTTGCGGCTTGTCATGGATGATCGCCAGTTCCGCTTCCGCCCGGTCGAGCAACGGCAGCGGATCGACGACAAATCCTGAGATGATGTCGAGTTCGACTTCGGGCCACAGCGACCGGTAGGCATCCATGGCCGGCATCAGCCAATCAAAGCAGTTGTGGCATTGCACGGCAACGCGCAAGGGCCCGGCATGTCCCTGCGCCAGCCGGGCGACGTCCCGGCCCGCTTCGGCTACCAGAGGCAGCACGGTCCGAGCCAAGGCAACGAGTCTTTGGCCAATGGCCGTAAAGCGCAGCGGCCGTATATTTTTCTCGACCAGGGCCGCGCCATAGTGGCTTTCCAGCGCCTTGAGCTGGTGAGACAGGGCGGATTGGGTCAGAAACAGACGCGCGGAGGATTTCGACAGACTGCCGCATTCGGCGAGTGCCAGGAGCGTCTCCAGGTGCCGCAACTCGAGCGCCGAGGTTGCCATGAACTGATTTCAACCTCCCCATGAAGATTACGAGATTGAATCATAGCTTAGGCGCTCGCATGCTCGTGGTCGAGCAGCAAGATGCCCGGGGGCGGTAAATGTCGAATGCGGTACGGGTGTCGTTCGAGTTCTTTCCACCGACCGATGATGAGATGGCCGCCCAACTGTGGGCGGCGGTGCAGCGCCTGGCGCCTTTGCAACCCGACTTTGTCTCCGTGATCTGCGGCGCCGACGGTTCCACGCGCTCGAGACCGCGCGGGCATTACGCGCGGGACGGCCGGCTCATCGGTTGGCCGAGGCGAGGATGTCGTGCGCCAACCCGGCATAGTCACCGTTGAAATGATGACCACCCTTGCGCTTCACGATGTGCACCGTCTTGGGATCGAGCTTGGGACACAGCGAGTCGCTTTCGTCTTCGCCATAAATGCACAGCACCGGCACGCCGCTGATCCGGTTCACTTCCGGCATGGTCGCCGGACCGGATGTATCGTTCGATACCCAGCTGCTCACGTGAAATTCGAACAACGCGTGTTCGGACATGCCCATGAGCGCGGCCAATGCGACGCGGTCGCGTGTTGCCGCAGGCAGGCGGTTGACCGCGAAGGGCAGCACATCGGCTCCCTGCGAATAGCCGATGAGCAGCACCTTCTTTTTGTTCAGGTGCGCCGCATAGTAGCGGACCATACGGTCCAAATCCGCCGCGAGCCCGTCGGGAGTGCGCGCGCTCCAGAAATAGCGCAGCGAATCGAGGCCGACCACGGGGATGCCATGGACGCTCAGCGCGAGGGCAACGTCCTTGTCGAGTCCCGCCCATCCGCCGTCGCCCGATAGAATGATCGCGAACGTATCGGTCGTCGCGGCGCCGAGCTGCGCAGCGGCACCGGGCGGCGTGGGGCCGGCCGGCTGCGCAGGGACTTCCACGACCGGCAGGTTGCCCAGGTCCACGGGCGCCGGCGGAGTCAGCGCGGCCGAAGACCGCTGCACCAAGGTGTCGAATGCTGCCAGAAATTTTGGCAGCCAGCGCTCGGGCGGTTTGTACGTGCGACCTACCTGCGGCAACACTGCGAGCGCGGCGCCCGGCATGTTGGCAATGAATGCGCCCGCGGTGCCCGCATCGCACTCATGGTCGAGTTCACCCTGCAAGAGTACCCACGGATTCGCGAGCTGCTTCGCCGGTAAATATTCGACCCCGTGCTGGCCCGGGCGACGGACGAATTCGACTCCCGAACCCTTGCACAGCGATTTGCGCATACTCGAGGCCGGACAAAATCCGAGGGTCAGCGCGCCGGCAAAGGTGTTGACCGGCGCCTGAACGAGCGTCGCGTACGCGAGGCCGGCGCCTGCGCCGTAGCCGACGAAAAAGGGCGTGCGATACGTCGGCAGATGATAGTAAGCCTGCAGAAAATGGCTCAGATTCTCCAGATCGCCGTCCGGGAAGACGCAGTCGGCGTCATCGGCTTCCAAATCGGCGCGGAACTTCGGCAGATCGATGCCCGCCACCATCGCGCCATGGCGCACAAGCTCACGCGCTATCTCGGCCATCTCCTGGTTCCAGCCGCCGTCACCGGACAAAAACAGCACAAAACTGTTCGGTGTCCCGCTGGGCGCATAGACAGCCACATTCTTGAAGCGGCCGTGGCTCACGTGCAGGGCATCCGGCGCGGGCGCGGCACCGCAGAGTGTGGCGCAACCGATGCCACCCGCCACAACGAGTCTCGCCAACGCCAAGCTCGAACGCCGCTCATATATCATCGCGGCTCATATTATCCTGTCGGTAAGCATTCAGCGGCGGCGGTTCGGATAGGCGTCGATTTCGTCCAGCATCTCGGGCCCGCCGAGCGCCTGCATCTGGTTCAGTATCCAGTCGCTCCGCTCACGCACAAAGCGCGACGGCGCAGCGGCCGAAAAGCGCTGCGGGCTCGGCAGCACGGCCGCGAGGATGGCCGCGTCGGCGCGCGTCAAACGCGCCGCCGGTTTGTAAAAAAATCTCTGCGCCGCCGCCTCGGCGCCGTACACCCCGTAGCCGAACTCGGCGATATTGAGGTAGATTTCCAGGATGCGCCGCTTCGGCCAGAAGCCTTCTATGAGGATGGTGAAATAGGCCTCGAGCCCTTTGCGCAAATAGCTGCGTCCGGACCACAGGTACAAGTTCTTGGCGACCTGCTGACTGATGGTGCTCGCGCCGCGCACCCGATGACTGTGCTGATTGAGTTGATAGGCCTTCTCGATGGCGTCGACGTCGAAGCCCCAGTGTTCGGGAAATTTTTGGTCCTCGGAGGCGACCACCGCGAGGGCAAGATTGGGTGAGATGCGCGCCAAGTCAACCCAATCGTGGCGAAACACGTAGCTACGGTCGCGGTTCAACCAGGCCGCGATTTGAGTTTCCGCCATGAAAGCGCTGTACGGCGGATCAATCCAGCGCAGCAGCAACACCGCCGCCATCGATATGGCCACAAGGCCGAGCGCTGCGAAGAGCAACGCCCGGCCAACGCGGCTCATCCAGGATCGTGTGCGCGCCATTGCGCAGTTCCGGCGTGCTGAGGGGCAGCGGGTTCTAAAGACGCGCTGCTATTGCTTGACTTGCTTCGGGACGATTCTGTGCACGTGCTTCATGATGACGGCCTCGGTCGGCACATCGTCGAAGCCGCGACGCCGGCCGGTTGCCACCGCCGCAATCTTATCGACCACATCCATGCCGTCGGTCACCCGCGCGAATACCGCATAGCCGAAATTGCCGGGCTTGTGATCGAGAAAATCGTTGTCCTTCAAGTTGACGAAGAATTGCGAGGTGGCGCTGTTGATGTCGTTGGTCCGCGCCATCGACAAGGTGCCGCGCAGGTTCTTCAGGCCGTTGTCGGCCTCGTTCTTGATGGGCGGCTGCGTGCGCTTTTGCGACATGTCTTCGGTGAAGCCGCCGCCCTGGATGACGAACCCGGGGACGATGCGGTGAAAAATCGTGCCATCGAAGAATCCCGAGTCGATATATTTCAAGAAATTGACCACCGTCTCCGGCGCCTCTTTCTCGAACATTTCAACGGTGAAGTCGCCGAGCGTGGTTTCAAAACGGATCATGAGAGTTCCCTTTGCGAGTTTATGGTTCCCAGCGTAACGCGGGGGCTGCCTGAATAGTCGTGATACGAGCATACGTCCCTGAAGCCGTGGCGCTCGAGCAGCCGCGCGACCTCGTGGGCCTGACTGCTGCCATGTTCGAGCAGCAGATGGCCTCCCGGCTCAAGGTGCGAGGCGGCCTGTTCGACGATCGCGGTGAGCGCTTCGAGACCCGTCGGGCCGCTCGTGAGCGCAAGTGCGGGTTCGGCGGCCAGCGCCGCAAGCGCCGGATCGCCGGCCGCGACATAGGGCGGATTGGAGACCACCATGTCGAAGCGCTCGCCGGGCACGGCCTCAAACCAGGAGCCCTGACGCCAGTTGACCTGCCGCAGTGCAAGAGCACCCGCGTTCTCCCTGGCAACGCCCAGAGCCGCAGGCGAGATATCGGCGCCGGTGACTTGCGCGTGCGGCCGCTCCGAGGCAATGGCGAGCGCGATTGCGCCGCTCCCCGTGCCCAAATCGAGTATCGAGCGCTGCTGATCCGCTCCAAGGAGCGCCAACGCCCGTTCGACCAGAGTCTCGGTTTCAGGGCGCGGCACCAGCACCGCGGGGGTGATCTTGAGGCTCATCGACCAGAATTCGCGCGTGCCGGTCAAATACGCGATCGGTGCGCCGTGCACGCGCTGGTCGATCAGATTTCGATACTTGCGCAGCGCCTCTTCCGCGATCGACTCCGCGGCGCACACGATCAGTTGCGGGCGAGCCACCCCCAACACCTTGCCGAGTAAAAGCTCGGCATCCAGCCGCGGCGATTCGCTGTGGGACGCGAGCGCGCGGGCGGCGATTTTCAGAGTTTCGGCGACGGTGTTCATCGGCGTCAATCGACCTGCTGAGCGAGTTCTTCGGCCTGATGTTCCTGGTTCAAGGCGCCGATGAGTTCGTCGAGGCCGCCTTTCATGACATCGTCGAGCTTGTACAGGGTGAGGTTGATGCGGTGGTCGGTTACGCGGCCTTGCGGAAAATTATAGGTTCGAATGCGCTCCGAGCGATCGCCGGAGCCGACCTGGAGTTTACGCGACTGCGCCTGTTCGCTTTGTTGCTTTGCCCTTTCGTTGGCGAGCAACCGCGCCTTCAGCAGCGACATGGCGCGCGAGCGGTTCTTGTGCTGCGACCGCTCATCCTGGCACTCGACCACGATGCCGGACGGCAGGTGCGTAATGCGGATTGCCGAATCGGTCTTATTGACGTGTTGGCCGCCCGCCCCGGAGGATCGAAAGGTATCGACGCGCAAGTCCGCCGGATTCAGGTCCACCGCTTCGAGCTCTTCCAGTTCCGGCAAAATGGCGACCGTGCACGCGGAGGTGTGAATGCGCCCCTGCGCTTCGGTCGCCGGCACGCGCTGCACCCGATGCGTACCGGACTCGAATTTGAGCAACGAAAAGGCGCCGCGTCCGATGATGCGGCTGATGATTTCCTTGTACCCGCCGTGCTCGCCGGGACTCTCGCTCAACACCTCGACCAGCCAGTGCTTGGATTCGGCATAGCGTGCGTACATGCGAAACAGATCTCCGGCGAATATCGCCGCCTCGTCGCCGCCGGTGCCGGCGCGAATCTCCAGGAAAATGTTGCTGTCGTCATGCGGATCCTTGGGAACGAGGAGGCGCTGCAGTTCAACTTCCTCCGCCACGATGCGCGGCGTCAATTGCGCCAATTCATCCTCCATGGCGAGTTCGCGCGCGGTCGCCGCATCGGCCTCGAGCGCGATGAATCTGCGGTAGCGTTCGATCAGCGGGCCCAAACGCGCATACTCCATCGACAACTCACGGAATTGGTTCTGCCGCGCTATGACGCCGGGGTCCGCCAGCAGGCGGCTGATTTCTTCGAATCGCTCGTCGAGTTTCTCGAGCTTGCGTCTGATGGAGTCTTTCATGGCCGCGAATTATAGCGGCCCGCGCAGCGGCTCTTGGGGGTTATTGCCGGTTGCGTTCCTCGATGAGCAAGCGAGCGAGCGCCTCCGCCAGCGCCGGATCGGCCGATTCGGCGGCCCGCCGCAGCGCCTGAGTCGGGGAATGCAGCAGCCGATTGGTCAGAGTATGGGCAAGATAGTCGATGACCTGTTCGGCGGAATTGCCGGCAGCCAGCATGCGCCGGGCCTGCTCCGCGGTTTGCAGGCGGATCGCGTCCGCTTGGTGGCGCAGCGCCCGGATGGAGGGTCCCGCATCGTGGGCGCGCGATTCGGCCAGGAAACGCGCTACCTCCTCCTCGAGCAGCAGTCGAGCGCCGCCGGCCGCGATCTCCCGCTGTTGACGGTTTTCATCGACCAGTTGCTGCAGATCGTCGATCGAAAATAGATAGATATCCTCGAGATCCGCGACGGTGGGCTCGATGTCGCGCGGAACGGCCAGATCCACCATGAATATGGGGCGATGGCGGCGCGCACGCACCGCCGCCTCCGCCGCCTGCTTGGTGATGATCGGCATCGGACTCGCCGTGCAGCTGATGACGATATCGGCATCGGCCAACTCCTTGTCGAGAGCGTTCAAATCAACCGCATAGCCCTTGATCTCGGCTGCCAGGGTCTGCGCTCGACCGAGCGTGCGATTGGCTATGACCGTGCGCTTGATGCCGGCGGCGGCGAAATGCCGTGCGGCGAGCGCAATCATCTCGCCGGCGCCGATCATGAGCGCCGAGCGGGCGTGCAAATCGGCGTACATGCGCTGCGCGAGGCGCACCGTCGCGGAGGCGAGAGAGACCGCATTCGCGCCGATCAGGGTCTCCGAGCGCACGCGCTTGGCGGCGGAAAAGGCCGCTTGAAACAATTTGTTGAGCCACGGTCCGGTACTACCGGCCTCATGCGCAATGCGGTAGGCAGCCTTCAATTGACCGAGAATCTGCGCTTCACCGAGCACCATGGAGTCGAGTCCGGAGGCGACGCTGAAAGCGTGTTCGACCGCGAGGCGATTCCGATGCACGTACAAACTGGAGGCAATCTCGGCCTCGTTGCCGTGATGGCGCACCAGCCACTGCGACAATTCCTCGCCGCTCGCGGTCCCGGACCAATAGACCTCGGTGCGATTGCAGGTCGACAGAATCACGGCCTCGGCGACCCCGCTTTCGCGCCGCAGCGCGAGCAGGGCATCGATCAATCGACCCTCGTTGAACGCGACCTTCTCGCGCAGGGCGACCGGTGCGGTCTTGTGATTGAGTCCGAGGATGTTGAATGGCATTGGCGCGCTTTTGGTTGATAACCCTCGGATTTTCGTGAAGAAACATCGCCTGATCAAGCGGGAATCCGCGGCATCGGACTATGCATTTAGCTATAGTGCGGCCGTGTTCTCGATTTCACACTGGGCAAAAGCTTTGGTCGGGTCAGGTGCCATCGCCTGCGCCGCCTGCGCCGGCTCCAACCCCAAACCCGATGCCATAGCAGCCCCGCAGGTATTTTATACTGTCACGGGCGAGATAGCCCTTGCTCGGCATGAACCGCGCGTGGCGTCGATTCAGTACGCGGCCGCGGCCGCGACCGACAATGAGCCGACTTTGCTCAAGCGAGCCGCCGAAGTCACCGCCGACTCCTTGCAACCGTCGTTGACCGCCGAGATCGCGGCGCGTTGGATCAGGCTCTATCCGAGTTCTGTGGACGCGCAACATGCGGCGGCCAAAGCGGCTTTGGCGCTGCACAAGATCGAACAATCGGCCGATCACTATCGAATCGTCGTGGCCGGCTCGCCGCGCGGGGCGGACGCTGAGTTCGCCGATCTCGAAACGGAGATCGAACCGATCGATAACGTATTCGGCGCCCGCCAGCTGGCGGACCGGCTGGTCGGGTCCTTCCCCGATTCGGCGGCCGCGCTGCGCTTGCAGGGCTTTGCCGCCCTGCGCGCCGACGACCCGGCCGCCGCGGTGCGCAGTTTCTCCTCGGCGCTCGCGCTCACCGGCGGCGGGGCCGGTGCGGCGGCCGACATGCGCCGCGAACTCACTCAGGGGCTATGGCGCGCGCAGATTCTGGCTGGCGATCCCGAGGAACCTTTGGAGCAATCGCGAGCGCTCGCCGAGCGCGACGCCACGCCCGAGAATCGGCTCGACTATGCACTGCTGCTGTGGGCCGCGCAACGCGAGGCAGCCGCCGTTGCGGAGCTCGAGACGCTCGCGCGCGAAACCGAGTCCGCGCCGGTTGCCTTGCGCCTGTTGGGCTTGATCGAATATCAAGACGGCAAGCTCGATGCGGCAGGCAGACGGTTCACGGAATTATTGGCGACCGGTAAGTTCATCGACGATGCTTTTTACTATTTGGGTTTGATCGCCGAACGGCGCGGCGATCTGGCGCGGGCGTTGCGCTTGTTCGCCCAGGCGCAGAGCGGCGACAACGCGGTTGCCGCGCTGCTGCGCGCATGCGGCATTCTGCAGGCGCACGGAGCCGCTGCCGAAGCCCAGGAGCTGCTCGAGCATCTCATCGAGGATGAACCGCAGCGCGCACCCGAAATTCTGGCGGCGCGCGCCCGGATCTACTCGGACTCCGGCGATCCGCGCCACGCGATCGAAGTGCTGAACCGCGGCATGCTGCAATATCCGGACAGCGTGGATATCCGCTACGCCATGGCTTCGACCTACGAGGACCAGGGACGCACCGATGCGGCGCTGCGCGAGCTGAAGGAGATTCTCAAGTCGCGCCCGGACGATCCGGCGGCGTTGAACGCCTACGGCTATACGCTGGCGGATCACAGGCGAGAGCTTGGGCACGCGCGCGAACTGATCGAGCGGGCCTATGCGACGGCGCCGAAGAATGCCGCGATTCTGGATAGTCTGGGATGGGTGCTCTACCGGCAGGGCGAGGATGAGCGGGCGTTGCCGTATTTGACCGCCGCGTATGCGGACGATCGGAGCGGCGATATCGCGGCGCATTTGGGCGAAGTGTTGTGGCGGCTCGGCCGGCATGCCGACGCCGAACGTGTTTGGACCGAGGCTGCCGGCGTCGATTCCGAGAATCACCTGTTGAAGGCAACGCGCCAACGCCTGCACGCTTCTAGATGAGCGGCGTGCGTCGACTGATCGGCTACATCGCTTGGTGCGCCGTACTGGCCGGCTGCGCGACGACGCGCCCTGCGAATGCGCCCGCGCCGTGGGAGCAACGGCTGTCCGAGCTCGAGCATGCGAGCGCCTGGCAGCTCGATGGGCGAGCGGCGGTCTCGTTGGGCACGCAGGGTTGGCAGGCCAGCTTGGATTGGCGCCAGCGCGGAGATTCGAGCGAAGTGCATCTGGCGGGTCCCTTCGGCGCGGGGGCGCTGGTGCTCAAAGCGACGCCCGCGGGAATCTCGCTGAACGGCGCACCGCCGAGCGAGGAGATGGCGGCGCAACTGCGCAACCGACTGGGCTTTGAATTGCCGATCGACAGCCTACGTTTCTGGCTGCAGGGCATTCCCGACCCAAGCAGCGCTTTCGAGCTGACCCGCAACAAGCAAGATCGCGCGCTCGAGTTGACGCAAGCTGGGTGGAGCATCCAATACGATGGGTACATGCCGAACAACGGCGACTTGCTGCCGGCACGTCTGGTGCTGCGCCGCGCGGATGCGCGGGTGCGCATCGCGGTGGACCGTTGGGAGCGGTTGAAGTGACGGCGCGTGAGGCGCGGCCGTGGCCGGCCCCGGCCAAGCTCAACTTGTTCTTGCACATTCTCGGGCGCCGAGCCGACGGCTATCACGAACTCCAAACCTGTTTTCAGTTCGTCGACCTGTGCGATGACATTTCGATCCGGGTGCGCTCCGACGGCAGCATTCGGCGCGGTGCCGGTGCCGCGGGAGTCGCCGCGGAGGCCGATTTATGTGTGCGCGCGGCACAGGCTCTCAAGTCGGCGGCCGGATGTCCGCTCGGCGCGGATATCAGTGTCATCAAACGCATTCCCATGGGCGCGGGACTGGGCGGCGGCAGCTCGGACGCGGCCACGTGCCTGGTGGCGCTGAATCGGTTATGGGGTTTGGACTGGTCCATCGCGAAACTTGCCGAGCTTGGATTGAAATTGGGGGCGGATGTGCCTGTCTTCGTCCACGGCCGCGTGGCCTGGGCAGAAGGGGTCGGGGAACGACTGACCCCGCTGTACACGCCGCTCGCACCGCCAGAGTGTAACTACTTGATAATCAAGCCAAATACCTTCGTCAGCACCAAGGACGTGTTCCAGGACCCTGAATTGACAAGAAATTCTCCGCCCATCACAATTCACGGTTTCCTGGCTTCTGGCGGTAGGAACGATTGTTTGGCGGTGGTGCGGCGCCGATATCCCGAGGTGGCCCGCGCGATCGATTGGCTGTCGCTCTTCGGCGCAGCGCGCCTGACTGGAACCGGGGCCTGTGTCTTTATGGCCTGTGAGCCGACGCAAGCCCGGGAGATTGTCGGCAAGTTGCCGCCGGCATTTGAAGCGTTCCTGGCTCGCGGGCTGAACGACTCGCCCTTACTTGAGAGGTTGGCGGCCGGCTGAGCGGCGTCGCTTCTTAGAAGCGCCGACGATTGATTTTCAAGTTGGGGTGTCGCCAAGTGGTAAGGCAGCGGGTTTTGATCCCGCCATACGGAGGTTCGAATCCTTCCACCCCAGCCACTTTGAGTCTTGGTGTTCCGTCATATGTCGCGAAGTAAAGAATTCGATTCTCCGACCATCTCGGTGTTCGCCGGTAACGCGAACCCGTTGCTGGCGCAGGAAATCACGCATCACCTGCGCGTGCCGTTGGGACGCGCGCACGTGGGCCGCTTCAGCGACGGCGAGGTGAACGTCGAATTGATGGAGAACGTGCGCGGCCGCGATATATTCATCGTGCAGCCGACCTGTCCGCCGTCGAACGACCATTTGATGGAATTGTTGATGATGTCGGACGCCTGCCGGCGGGCGTCGGCCAAGCGGATCACCGCGGTGGTGCCGTACTTCGGCTATGCACGCCAGGATAGGCGGCCGCGCGCGACGCGCGTGGCCATAGCCGCCAAACTCGTGGCAAACATGGTCGCGAGCGCGGGCGTCGACCGGTTGTTGACGGTGGATTTACACGCGGATCAGATTCAAGGGTTTTTCGACATACCGGTCGACAACGTGTACGCCTCGCCCGTTCTGCTGGGTGATGCCTGGAAGCAGAAGCACGACAACATGATCGTGGTGTCGCCGGATGTCGGCGGTGTGGTGCGGGCGCGTGCTCTCGCGAAGCGGCTGGACGATGCAGAACTCGCCATCATCGACAAGCGGCGTCCGCGGCCGAACGAGTCGAAGGTGATGAACATCATCGGCGAAGTCGAGGGAAAATCCTGCATGTTGGTCGACGACATGGTGGATACCGCCGGGACGCTGTGCCAGGCGGCGCAGGCCCTCAAAGACGAGGGCGCGACGAGGGTGGTCGCCTACATCACGCATGCCGTGTTGTCGGGCGCGGCGATCGAGCGCATTTCGAAGTCGGTGCTGGACGAATTGGTGGTCACCGATACGATCCCTCTGTCGGCGGAGGGCAAGGCGTGTACACGCATTCGCCAGCTGAGCGTCGCGGGATTGTTGGCGGAAACCATACGGCGCATCAGCGATGAGGAATCGGTAAGTTCACTGTATGTCGACTGAATCGTCGATGCAATTGGTCGGTTTCCCGCAACTGGTCGCGGTGCGGGGAGCTCGTGTTAGTAAAGCAACTGGAGAAGATTATGAAAACCTCTTTTGAACTCGTGGCAGAGTTCCGCGAGATGCAAGGCAAAGGTGCGAGCCGCCGCCTGCGTTACGAAGGAAAAGTGCCGGCAATTCTATATGGCGGGCATTCGGATGCTCGGGCGTTGACCTTGAGCCATCAGAAGCTCTCGATCCTGCTCGAGAACGAGCGCTTTTATTCGACCATTCTCAGTTTGAAGGTCGGTGACGAGATGCAGGCCGCGATCTTGAAGGATGTGCAACGCCACCCGTTCAAGAACTCGGTGCTGCACATCGATTTTCAACGGGTCGAAGAGAACGAGAAAATCCGCATCAGCATTCCGCTGCACTTCAAGGGCGAGGCGATTTCGCCGGGTGTCAAATCCCAGGGCGGCCTCGTCTCGCACATGCGTAACGAAGTCGAAGTCTCTTGCCTGCCCAAAGATCTACCGGAATTCATCGAGGTCGACATTTCGGGGCTTTCGCTCAACGAGAGCATCCATTTGTCGCAGCTGAAGATACCGGACGGCGTGCAGCTCGTGGATTTGGCGAAGGAAGATGCGGCGGTCGTGGCCATCCACAGCCCGCGAGCCGAAGAGCCGGAGCCGACCGCGGCGGAGGCGGCACCCGCGGCAGCGGAGGGTGTGCCGGCAGCGGCCGGGGCAGCGGCGCCTGCGGCGGCGAGCGGCGATGCGGCGAAGAAGGCCGAGCCCGCCAAAACCGAAGCCAAGAAGGAGCCGGCCAAGAAAGACGCAAAGAAATAATCCGTACAACGCGTCTGTACAGGAGGGGCCGTCAGTGGCTGGCGGCCCCTGTTTTTTTTGAGTCAAGTGCTGGGTAGGTGCATCCACGATGCCTGGATTACCGTTGCGTTTAATCGTCGGTCTCGGCAATCCGGGACCCGAACATCAGGCGACCCGTCACAATGCGGGTTTTTGGTTCGTGGACGTGCTCGCGCGGCGCCACGGCGGCGAGTTCCGTGATTATCGCAAGTATTCCGGGGAAACCGCTCGCGTCAGCGTCGGCACCGAAGAGATCGTTCTATTGAAGCCGACGACCTATATGAATCGCAGCGGGCTCTCGATCCGGCAACTCAGCGAGTTTTACAAAATCGCCGCGGACGACATATTAGTGGCGCATGACGAACTTGATTTACCGGTGGGCAGCCTGCGCCTCAAGCACGGCGGGGGCCACGGCGGACACAACGGTCTGCGCGACGCCATCGCGCACATCGGCGAGAGCTTTTGGCGGCTGCGCTTGGGGATCGGTCATCCGGGCAACAAGACCGACGTGATCGACTACGTATTGACCCGTGCGCCGCGCTCCGAGGAAGACCTCATCATGGAGGCGGTTAACCTGGCGGCGGATTGCATTCCGTTGCTGCTCGAACAAGGCGCCGAACGCGCCATGACCAAATTGCACAGTCGTGCGGGAAAGACCTAATGCCTATACATTGCGGAATCGTCGGTCTACCGAATGTCGGCAAATCGACGTTGTTCAACGCGCTCACGCGCGCGCAGATCGCGGCCGAGAATTACCCGTTCTGCACCATCGACCCGAATGTCGGCGTGGTTCCGGTGCCCGATCCGCGGCTGGATAAGCTCGCCGCCATCGTGCATCCGGAAAGAATTCTGCCGACGACCGTGGAATTCGTCGATATCGCCGGCCTGGTCGCGGGCGCCTCGAAGGGCGAGGGGCTCGGCAACAAATTTCTGGCGCACATTCGCGTAGTGGATGCGATCGCGCATGTGGTGCGATGCTTCGAGAACGACGACATCATTCATGTGTCGGGCAAGATCGATCCCGCGCACGACATCGGGGTGATCAACACCGAACTCGCGCTCGCGGATCTCGACAGCGTCGAACGTGCCTACCAGAAGGCGCTCAAGGCGGCCAAGACCTCGGACAAGGACGCGATCAAAATCCGCGATTTGCTCGAACGGGTGCGCGAAGCGCTGAACAACGCGCAGCCGGTACGCACGCTCGGTCTCAACGTCAACGAACGGGCACTGTTGCGCGACCTGCACCTGCTCACCGACAAGCCGGTGATGTATGTGGCGAACGTCGATGAGGGAGGCTTCACTAACAACCCAAGACTCGATCGCGTGCGGGAGCTTGCCAAGGCGGAGGGCGCCGTGGTGGTGCCGGTGTGCGCGGCGATCGAAGCGGAGATATCGCAGCTCGAGGAGGCCGATCGCGCCGATTTCCTGAAGGAGCTCAAGCTCGATGAGCCCGGACTCAATCGCGTGATTCGCGGCGCCTACGCGCTTTTGGGGCTGCAGACCTATTTCACCGCCGGCGTGAAAGAGGTTCGGGCCTGGACGGTGCGCGCGGGGTCGACGGCACCGCAGGCGGCGGGTGTGATTCATACGGACTTCGAGCACGGGTTCATACGCGCCGAAGTCATCGCTTACGAGGACTTCATCGCCTACAAGGGCGAGGCCGGCGCGAAGGAGGCCGGTAAGCTGCGTTTGGAGGGCAAGGAGTACGTGGTGCGCGAAGGCGACGTGATGCACTTTCGGTTCAATGTCTAGGCGGAGTGGCAATGACACCCATGCACGCGGCAGTTCTTTCTGTGTTGGCGATAACGACTCTCGCGTGCGGGCCCGCAACGCTCGCGCGGTTTCGATGGTAGAATTGCTTCTGTAGGACGCTGAATCCAGTCTCCAATATCGTGCGGCAACCAATGGGCGGTGGAAAGTCTTGATCCGTTTAATAACTCTCGCGACCATGTTGGCTCTAGGGCTTGCGGCATGCGCGCCGTCCTCGCACATCGTGGTGGGCACGGTGCGCCCGGCAATATCCCCATCGGAAGTCAAAATTTATCTGCAACCACCGCCTGCGTTTGAAGAAATCGCGGTTCTGAATGCTTCGGCGGACAGTATGTTCGGCACCGGCGGACAGAGCACGGTGGATAAGGTCATCCAGCGCTTGAAAGAAGAGGCCGCGAAACTCGGTGCGAACGGCGTCATCTTGGAAGGCATGTCCGAGCAACAAACCGGGTCGCTCGGCGGTGGCAGCGGATCCACCTCCTTTTCGGGCAACTCAGCGGTTGGCGTGGGAGTGGGGGGATCGCTGGGTATTTTCAAGAAGAGCGCCCATGCACGCGCCATCTTCGTTCCCCCCGGGCAACCGGGCGCTCCCGCCGGTAACGTTCAATAGCCGCCGAGATCAAGCGCCAACGATCACCAACATTTGAAGTCCCGACGCGACTTCTGCATTGCGATACCCTCTCGGCGGCAACTGTGCCGAGCCACGCCGAGGAATATCACGAGCAATACCTCGCGAAGATATCCGAATAGCCACCGCGGGATCTGGGGGGATGCCGGGTTGCCTTCAAATCCGCCGAGTCACCGGTGGGTCAGAAGGCATAATCGCTGGATTAGCGATGGTTCCTGCGTAAACACAGTAAGTTATGCTGACTTGAAAACGTAGGTGCAACAATTTCTGCAGGAAAATGCCGGTTTCCCTTGAATTGAAAGTCTACCGGAACCCTACCGGTGATCTCATCGTAGGAAAATTTCCGGCTTAAGAACGCGCGTTGCCTACCAATCGTGGCGGCGGAATCGAACGCCTAGTTTCCAGCCAGCGTTTAGGGCACCTTAATCCCCAAGACTTGGCTGTTGGCGATTGAGAGCTAGTCTTGTTATTATCCCCACTCTAGAATCACGATAAACAGGGGGAATAGCATGGGTTCACTCGCCTGGTATGAAATGGCTGCCCTTTGGGGGTTTACATTATTGGTCATTATTTTGGACCAGAAAAACTTGCCCAAATAAGCTGATCCACGGGCGCTGAGAATTGCGCTGCGGATAGTCCGCCGCACCCTCGCCGCGTTTCAAGGGGCGCAAGGCAGATTGTGGACGCAGGCAGACCGCAAGCAGCGCCGTGACGCTGATCCAGCGCTCGCATGCGCCGAAGAGAAATATAGCGATGCGCGTGTGTTCGGAGTCGCGGAGATTCACGACTTTCGAGGCGAATTCGATCAAGCCCTTAGGTGGCTTGATCGCGCCTATGCAGCGCCACGCCGATCTCTGATGGGTTAAAGCCGATCCGCTTCTCATTAGCCTTCACTGGCCTTCACTCCCAACCCGCGTTACAAGGCATGCCCGCGCAAGATGAACCTGCCGGAGTAGCCATGCCGCCTAACTCCGTCGCTGTCATTGGGCTGTCCGGAAGCAGGCATTAGAGAACGGCAAGTCAGGGTCGCGAGGCGCCTCTCGACCGGCAGCCGCCGAATGCGGTGCCGGTGTAAATCTCACCGGAGCCTAACGGATTCTTCGCCGGCGGGAACGGGTGGTGACGCTTGGGCATGCACGACGGACACTTCAATGTCCTTGGCGAGCAACGTGTCGACGGCAGCGACGTTACCCCGATGGCGCACATAGACCAGTGTCGTGACTAACAGCTTCCGGCCATGCTATTTAAGGGTGCGGAAGACGGTTCCTGGCCGGCTCGTGCCCCTCGTCAATGGCGTTATTTTTTATATCAACGTGCCAGCCGGCCGATAAACGCAGCGATTTTGTGCCAGGTTTCGCCAGCTACGATCAACTTACAGTCCTCGACCTCGTTCGCCATGAAATCCAGAGTTGCCGGAGTTCCATTCACGATTATCGTAAGTCTGGCAATGCCGGGTGGAGTTTGGATGCCCCCGGATCTACATTGGATCGATTGGGCTGCAATACCAGCGCGGTTTAGTTCCTCCCGAATGTGACCAACGATCTTAAGCTTGCCTAACTCGAATGAAGTGAGTGCCATTCGAATTGCTCCACTAGCGCCCGCCGATGTTAAGCATATCGCGCATCGCTTGTCTCCCAATTGAGCGGAGCCATCGCAGAATGGATCTCGAACCGCGCCTCATCGCCCGGCAAGAAGCCTCAGCTTACGATCCTGCAATGAACCCGCGGCCCGGCGAGTAACGCTTGGATTGCATAAGTCCTTGATTTGGAAACGATACGCCGGAAAATCGGCTTGACAGGCAGACCCCGCCTCCGGACAATCCGGCGCTCTTTAGTGGTGAGGTAGCTCAGCTGGTTAGAGCGTGGCACTCATAATGCCGAGGTCGAGGGTTCGAGTCCCTCTCTCACCACCATAAAATCAATAAGTTGCGGGTGCTGGAAGTGGTTTCTGTGTGCCGGCTTGTGTGCCTCTTAAGTCATCGAGTCCTCGCCTTGTTCACTGCCTTTGCCACGCGCGCAAGATAGCGCATCGGTGCGCGACGTGAGGGGAGGGTTTCGCGGAAAATTCCGCGAAACTCGAACCGGCGATCGCGACCGCGCATGTCTCGCGGCCGTCGAACTGAAAACACCAACTCGAATACACGCTGACTGTTCGTAGCTTAGGAGTCGAGCCCGGAGCCCAACCGGCCGGCAATCCCTGGCGGTCGCTGCGAATTTTCTTCGGGTCGGCGCATTAGCGCCGCGGCTGCGCGCCGATCAAATGAGTTGTCTTTGGCCCGTCGCCGACTTGAAAGCGTCGGACCAGCTGTTCCATGATGCGATCGGCCTTCGTCACGCGCTGGTGCTGCCGGAGGTGATCCAGCCAGGAGTCCGTCAGAAAGGTCTCGATGAATCGGCCTTCCTTCGCAGGATCCTCGAATATACCCCAGTCATAAGCGCCGTCTCGACGACGCACGCGCGCGCTGCGCCCGAGCGCGTGCAGAAACGGCTCGCGGTTCTTCGGATCGATGTGGTATTCAACTGTCACCAGTACGGGTCCACGGTCAGGCTCTATCGCACTGGTCGTGATCGGGGCCGGCCAGTGCATCGAGGGCGACAGATCGTCTACCGCGCCCGTCTGAACCTTCCACGCCCGCGTGAGCGGAATCGCGATGATCGCACCCGCCGCTGCGATGAGAAGAGCGGTGGTCAAGCCGACCACGGCCGCAAGCTCGCCCCAGATCGCGCTGCCAATCGTCAGTGCGCCGAACATGACAGTCACGTATACCGCGAGGCCTCGGCCGCGGACCCATTCCGGCAGCGCAATCTGGGCGGACACATTGAGGCTTGCTACGGCAGAGATCCACGACGCACCCGCGATGAGACTAGCCACAACCGCGGTTGCGGAATCGTGGGCGAGCGCAAACAACCCCGTCGCCACCGCGCTTGCCAGCGTAGCGATCGAGAGGAGCCGATCTGCGCCCAACTTCTCCCTGAGCCATCGCAGCAGGAATGCACCGCCCACAGCCGAGGCCCCGATGATGCCGAGCAATAAGCCGTACAGCGCAGGGCCCCCGGCAATCTGGCTGCGTGTGACCAGTGGCAATAGGGCCCAGTAAGCGCTGGCAAAGACAAAGAATGCAGTCGCCCGGATCAGAGTCGCATTGAGGTTCGGGTTGTATCGCGCGTGCCGAAGACCAGTGCGCATGGCATTACCGAAACGCTCGGGCGGCAGCGGCGTGCCGCTTTTGTTTTTCGGCAAGCGCCACCGCACGAGGGCCACGATGACGCCCAAGTTACTGAACGCATTGACCCAGAACGGCGCCGCAATTCCGATCGCCCCGACGAGCAGACCGCCGATTGCCGGTCCGACGGCGCGGCTGACGTTGATGCCCACGCTGTTTGCCGCAACGGCGGCCGGCAGATCCGGTTTCGGCACGAGTTCCGGCACCACCGCCTGCCACCCTGGGGCCGTGATGGCTGAGCCCACGGTCACGATGAAGCTGAATACCAACAGGCTGACCGGTGTGATGAGGTGAAGCCAAACGAGCGCGGCGAAGGCGGTCGAGGTGATCATGATCGCGGACTCGCCGATGATCAAAAGGCGGCGCCGGTCCACGATGTCCGCAAGCGCACCCGCCGGAATCGCGAACAGAAACATTGGCAGACTGTTGGCTACCTGCACCATGGAGACGATGAACGGGTCCGGGTTGAGGCTCGTCATGAGCCAGCCCGATGCGACGTTGTACATCCAGCCGCCGATGTTCGAGACCACGGTCGCGGTCCAAATCACCGCGAATGTTCGGTTGCGAAACGGGGCCCACGCGGATGCAGCCGTGGGCGGATGGAAAGCAGCCGGAGGATACTTCGCTGGAGGGGCGCTCATCCTTCTCGTCCAAGATTAAGTGGAGCCTCATGCTAACTCGAAGGAAGGTTTTTCGCGTGTCGTTTCCGGATAGAGGGCTTCACTGGTGACGATCAAAGCCATATCGGTCGTTGAATCCAATATTGGCGGAGGATAGCCGCTTACGGATCGGGAATAGAGATTTCATCCAAGAATTGGCGGAGCGAGAGTATGCGGATCTCCTGATATTTCCTGAGATCCAGCATTGCCCGATCGCCAGTTACTATAATGTCAGCGTGCCCCGTCACAGCGCATTCGAGAATGCGGTTGTCAGGCTCGTCGTCGAGAACAGCTAATTTCTTGCGCGGAACGACAAGTTCAGCCAATTCAGACAAAAATACTGCTGTTCTGGCCAGATCTTCCGGTCCTTTCGAGAATTTTTGTGCCAATACGCCCAGCACCTCGTGAATGATCTCTTTGGATATGCAGAGATTGACCCGAGCGTCGATTCCTGAGTCGATGGCACGTTCAGCCTGTCCGCCTGGGATTGCCAACGCGGAAACGAAGATGTTGGTGTCGAAGACTGCTTTCAACGACGGAGTAAGCGCTCGAGGTCCCGCTCGGACAGCACGCCTGCAGCGCGAGCACGATTGGACCAGTAACCTTGCAGCTCCCGAAACTCGCCGCGCAAACGCGATCGCTTAAAGGCGCGCAGCGCGTCCTGCACCACGGCGCTCAATGATTTGTTCTCATCGCGTGCAATGGCCTCGACTTCGGCAGCAAGGTCCGCTGGTAAAGAGATCGCTTTCTTGACAGCTTTACTCACAGTTGCACCTAAGAATGTCTGGTAGTAAAAAATACCACCAGAGCGGCCTAAGCGCCAGTGCGCGCGCATGAGCGGCAGTAAGTCTTGCGTGAGTTTTGCGTGACTCAGTGCTGCTTCGTTATGCTTGGTGGTGTCAATTGCAACGGGCGCCACGCGGTAAGTTGTTGAAAATACTTGGGCTATCTTCCGATTTCAGCACTCATAATACCGAGGTCGAGGGTTCGAGTCCCTCTCTCACCACAAGTAAAATCAGTACCTTGCGCACGTTTGGCCGCCTTCCCCCGGCGCGCCGTGTGCCCTTTTTGTGCTACCAATTCGGCGGCTTTTGATAGCTGATCCGGCGCCAGATGCCCATAGCGCAGAACCATCGAGTAACTTTTCCAGTCCCCTAGCTGCATGAGCTCGTGGAGCGTGACCCCGCTTTGGACGGCCCATGAGGCAAACGTGTGCCGTAGGTCATGCCAGCGCAGCGGCCGGAGTTGCGCCCGCTTGACGGCCTTCTGGAAGGCTGCCGTGTTGCAGTCATCGACGTGGGCCCCGTCATATTGGAATACGCGATTGCCGGTTGACCACTGGTTTGGCGGCGGATCATGGTCCCCGGATACCCATACGCATGAGTCGTAACTGCTTCGGCAGACGGGAATGGCGAACAGTCTGGACGGCAAAGTCCCGACCACCTGGCTGGAGCTAGGTGGTCGGCTTGACCAGGTGGTTGCGGGACTTCTGGGTAACTCAGTGGTGCTTTGTGGTGCTCTCGGGTGAATTTGCAACGGACATCCCGCGAGTGTGGTTGTGAAAAATCAACTACTTACAATTATAAAAATTCCCGACTTTTCTGTCCCTTCGAGCTTTGAACCAGATGGTCGGCGTTCGAATCCGTCCGGGCGCGCAATAAATCGACAATTTAGCGGCGTGTTTTTTTTCCCTGCTGTGCTATTCAGGTAGCGCTAGGACTGTCGTTGGCAGGCGGTTGGGGCGCAGCGAGCCAAGCCTTCCGCTACTTTTTCCCCTTTCCGGGGTGATTCCACTTCTTGGCGTTCTCGGCGAACTGCGCGCGCTTGGCGTAGACGCCGCCCTTCGATTTCTCCTTCGCAATGTCGGCCTCAGTGATTTTGGCCCCAGGCGTCTTACCGACGTCCTTGTGAAGTCTATCTTTCTTCAGGTGCAGTTTCATGGGTACGCGTGCCATTGCATCTTCCTCGCTGATTGAGTAACTGCTTTCTCGCGTCGGTAGTGGTTGTTGAAAAAAAGGCTATCCATACCGTCTTCAACATTGGTAGCGAAAGGCGTGACTTTGAGTGCGCTGCGAAGCTTAGTTTAGCACTGTGTCTCGTGATTCGCGGTCCATTCTCGCGTGTCGCTCGGGGACCGTGTACCAAGTTAATCCAGGTACTTATCGAGCCGTATACTGGCGCTGTATAGCACAGCGAATAATGTCCAAACGGCTTTTTTTAAGCCCTATGCGGCAATTAGCATGCGCGTCTTCGAACCGCCGGCAGACGAACAAGCCGATTCGACCGCGCCGTGCGGCGGCTGCGGCGAGCGGGTGTGTGGAGAGAGTTTATCGCCTGCCTGGACTCGACACACGACGCACCCAGTCAGCGCGCGCGCGGCCGTCGGAATGCCACAAGCGATGCATCGTTGCGGACGGTTGGCTCATACTCCCTCAGCGTCGCCGACTGCCAGATCGACTCGAGTCGCGGGGCTGTTTCCGCAACAAATCGAGCGATGTGTTCGAGCGGCCCCGGTCTCGCGATCAGATATCCCTGCAGGTGGACATCGCCGCAATTCGCGACAAATTCAAGCTGGGCCGACCGCTCGATGCCCTCGGCGGTTACGGTCAACCCGAGCTTGTGGCACAGCCGCGTAACTGAATGCACGATCGCCGCGGCCCTCGCATTCGAGTCGACGTCTTTTATCAGGCTTCGATCGAGCTTGACTCGCGTGAGCGGCAACTCATCGATCGATTTCAACGACGAGTAGCCGGCCCCAAAGTCATCGAGTGCCACAGCGACGCCCATTCGCCGCAACTCGTTCAGCGCGTCGACGGCAAGCCTGCCGGTTTGCAGAGTGGTCTCAGTGAGCTCAATCTCCAGGCACTCCGCCGGCATTCTTGCCGAGCGAAGTGCCCGATCCACGCACTCGACGAATCGTCCCGTGAGGAACTGTTGCGGCGACACGTTGATGGCAACCCGTGCCTGCGGCCACGATTCGCTGCGAAGCTGCCGGACCGCGTCGATCGCTCCGTGCAGAACCCAGTCGCCCAGTTCGAGAATGAGACCGGACTGCTCCGCCGTCGCCATGAACTCATCGGCGGTCGCGATACGTCCATCAGGGTGGCGCCAACGGAGCAACGCCTCAATGACGCTGGTTTTCATCCCGACCAGGGAGACCTCCGGCTGGAAATGAAGCAGCAGGTCCCCGGATTCGAGCGCGCGGCGCAGGCCCTGTTCGGTTTCGAATCGATGCGACGCCGCAATCAGAAGCTCCGGATGATATAGGCTGAACCTTTTTCGGCCATGATCCTTCGCGTAAAACAGCGCCGAATCGGCGGCGCGCATGAGCGCCTCGAAGGTATCGCCGTGCTCGGGAAACATCGCGATGCCGACGCTTAGGCTGACGAGAAAGTCGCGACCGCTCACGCGCACCGGCTTTTGGAATGCGCACATGATTCGTTGGACGCGATCTTCCGCCGCCATGCTCGATTCGAGTTCGTCGACCACGAGCGTAAATTCGTCGCCACCGAGGCGCGCGAGAAGACCTCTCGGGCCTGCCACCTCCAGAAGACGCGCACCAATTTCACACAGAACACGGTCGCCGAACTGATGACCCAGGCTGTCGTTGATCGTCTTGAAGTTGTCGACGTCCATGTAGAAGACGGCGGCACAGCTCGTCCTTGTCCGCGCCAGATCGATGGTTGCCGTTAGGTGCCTCTCCAGCTCCCGTCGGTTCGGCAGGCCGGTGAGCGGGTCGTGATGAGCGAGGTGGTGGAGTTGCGCCGTGCGCTCGGCGACGCGGTTCTCGAGCGCCGCCTGCTGTTCGCGCAATTCCATGTGTGTTGTATTCAGGGCCGCGGTCATGTCGTTGAAGGCAACGGCGAGCTCGTCGAGTTCAAGCACGCCGCCGCGGGGAATCGGCGTATCGAACGCGCCCCGAGCAATATGGCGCGTGCCTTCGAGCAGCCGACGCGCGGGAGCCATGATTCCGAATGTAATGAAACCGGCGATTACGAGCACGACGCCGAGGATGCTCATGGCGACACGCGCGAGACGATTCTGGGCCGTCTCGGCGGTAGCTCGCGCGCGGCCAGCCTCAAGCGTGAGCGCCTGCCAGGCCGGCCTCTGCAGCCTGATCTCGATTTGCGCAGCCAGCTCCCGGGCCGATACATCAAATGCGGCGCGCGCGGTTTCGATCTGTTGCTGGATCTCTAGGACATGCGCCTGCGCACGCGATGCGACCGCGAAGTCTTCCCGCTCGAGATCGAGCCAGGCGCTCCCTACGGAGTGCGTAAGCTCTGCCGAGTGTGTGCGGAGAATCGCGGCGAATGCCGCGCTGTTTTGCGTGCCGGCGTGCGCGACGGCGGACGACGGAGCCGCGAAGCGTGACATCACGCTCGCGCGGAGCGCCGCGGCTGCCCGCGAGAGCTCCGTGAGGGACTTGAGCGCGAAGACCTGGTTGCCGGATTGAACGCCGGCAGCCGCACGCGCGGCGCGCATTGCCAGCGAGTCCAGGGCTGCTAGGGATCGGTTGATTTCGACGGCGCGCTGGCGGTGAAGATCACCGATCATCAATCCCTGGTTCCGGAACTCTCGCACGCGCGCGCGCAGGTCGGATGCAATGTTGCCGTCATCGCTCGGGGCTAGCCCCGAGAATTCGTCGAAGAGCTTGAGCATACCGGTCCCGGAGGACTTGACCGCGATGAGGTCATCGGATGACATGGTTCGCGACAGTCCGGTGACATGCCGCTCGAATTCCGTGAGGGACTCCGCGAGGTCTCGCGACATCCTTAGCGCGGGCTCATAGTGAGTCTCGAGGTGGCCGGCCAGCTCGGCGGTTTTGCTGGTGCTCTGCTGAACCGAACGCATTCCTAGCGCCAGAACGACGAGTACCGCGACGAATGCGAGCCCTAGACAGGTTCCGAGCGACGGCCGCGCCGATAAGACGGGAGCCGCTGTGGCCAGCTTCTCGGTCATGCCCCTCTGTCGGATCTGTCGCGTGTCCACCGCTCCTCCGGAGTCCAGACGATCTTCGCGAGCGGCCCCTGGCGCGGCCGGGAGTGGGCCGCATTGATCGGGTACCACGCGTTGACCGTGATGGTCGGTGCCCTCCAACGGCAGAGCCCGACCCGAGCTTGATTACGCTGCCTGATCCGAACGAATAGATGAAGTTCATTGGCATGATTTTGCGATGCATGTCACTGATGTCACCGGCAAATTGCGTTATGTCACTTGAAAATCTTTCGCCGCCGGATGCAGATACAGCCGTGGCTGGTGAGGGGGCGGTCGTGGAACGCGCCTGCGTCGCCGATAGCCGCCTTGTATCGTCTGATAGTACCTATGCTGTCATTTGCCGAATAGGCGGCTCGCGCGTCATCTTAGATAGCAACGTACTCGTGTCGGCGTTCACGAGTTTGGAGGGCGCTTCGCGCCAGTTATCGCGACTCGTTCTAAGCGGTTCTGCGGAAGCACAGATTCCAGTACCGCTGTTTGCCGAATATGAAGCGTCTGTTTCGCGGCCAATGATTCAGCCGCGCTGTCCTTTGCTGCCTGCGGAGCAGACACGGCTGTTCGATGCGTTTCGGTCGCGGACGCATTCGGCATCAGGCTCGGCGACGCCGAGAAGAATGTCGCGTAGAGCAGCGTCGTGTTGACCGACTGAAGACAGCACGGCACGGCGCGACCGGCAGAGGTCGATCGCGCGGAAAAGGTAATCAGCCTGCCCGGAAGCGGCCCGCCGCGATGGTCCGCAGAGGGTCGAAAGCGCCAGCTCTCGGGGCGGCCTGTTAGTTATAGGCGTCCGACTTTAACGCTTGGCTTCTCGCTATTGGCCGGCGGATGGTCGGGGACCATCTCCGCGCGGACGAAGACAAGGGATGCGGTATTAACTACGGTATCTGGACTCTCGCCCACCCCGCCTGCCGGCGTCGTTCTGAATGTGACCAACGGCAGCGAGACGTCGACGACTCGCGACGGCGAGGACACATTAATCTTGCCGCCATCATCGCCCGGTTCCCACGTCACGATCTTGTAGTACTTGCCGACCTTGAACATATGGTCCTCATCCGTGGTGTGGTGGTGTCCAAGTCTACGCCATCTTGTACGGCGAGAACGATTGCAGCTCGCACGAATAGGGATCCCGCGCCGTGAGCATCAGCGACGGCGAGCGCAAATCATGGCGCACCGCGCGTTTGTGATGATCTGTGCTGAGCGTACGTCGCGGAACGCCTCGGAAGGAAGTTCCCCAAAAGAGAAGTTGATAGTCGTTCGCCAAATGCCCGTACTCCCAAACGCCAAACTGGGTGGCTACTCCGCTGACAGTCAATGCCGCAGGGTGGGCCATATGCGGCCCAACGATTGAGCTGGTAATTGATTCCAGACTGACGTCCGGGTGGGACTCGTGCCACCAGATGTAAAGCTCGGTCATTGTGTCGGTCCTCTGGCGATGAACATACAAGGGTTCACGTACGCTCACCGTCGAGAACGGCGCTCATGCCAAATCGAACGCCAGATTGATATACAGAAATCCATGCGCCCGTCACGCAGCGCATGGACATTTCTCTGCCACAGCAATATTGCAGTTAAAACGGTACTCTGCCCGCCTCTGATATCGGCTAAAGCGAAGCGCCCTATTTCGAGGAGTCTTTCACGTCTTGCTTGACGTCCCCGAACTTCGCTTGGACCTTGCCGAGGTTCTTTTCAATGTTGCCTTTAGCTTCCAGCGTCTTGTCGTCCATGACCTTGCCGGTCGCTTCCTTGACGGCTCCTTTCGCCTCTTCGACGCGACCCTTAACTTGGTCTTTGTTCATGCTCATGACATGCTCCTGTAACGAATACCGGCAGGCGGCCGGCACGCCCTAGCTTAAAAATTGGGACATTCTAAGTGTGTCAACAAGGAACGCCCCTTGGATTGCCGTTGATCGGTCGATCCGCGTAACCATTGCGTCAATAGATTGCTGCCTTGCTGGTCCCCGATCGATGAATTCAATCTAGGCCAGCTTGCCTGCGAAGTCTGTACGGAATCGTACGGATAGACGATTCGTAACGCGGTAGGCCGGCGCATCACAGCGGCGTGAACGAGATTGTTAACAACAATTGCACGGCGGCCGGGACGGTTCTGCAAGCGTGAGCCTGCGGAGCGCATCGACGCCGCGCTCATTTCAGCACCGGTCGAGTCGACATGAGTGGGGTGAGCCGTTCCCGCTCGTCACATCAGACTCACGCAACGGGAATATCAAATCCGATCGTCCTATATAAGTAGATTCCACACCGCACTGTGTGCGGTGGCGTACCAACCACTAATTGTCTTTGTGGTTCAATGACGCGTCGGAGTTATCAATCGAAGGGGAATCCCATGTACATCGGCGGCGGCATACTCGGAACCATTCTTGTCATTGCCTTGATCGTCTTCCTGGTACGTAGAGCCTGAGGGGCTCGTTCAAACAATTTTCTTGGAGCATTCTTATGAATATTAAATCCTTTACGGCGGTGGCCGGTGTGGCACTCCTGGGCCTTTTCGCCAGTGGCGCCACCTTTGCCAATACCAAGGCGGAGATTAGCCGGAGCGCTGATCAAGCTCTCACGCACTTCTATACCCTCAATCCGGCGAATCAGGCGCTGGTCGGCAAGGCCGCCGGCGTATTGATCTTCGGGCACGTGACCAAGGGCGGCGTCGGCGTCGCGGGTGAGTACGGTGAAGGGGTCCTGCAGGTCCAGGGTCACACCGTCGATTACTACAGCGTCGCATCCGCCTCGGTTGGACTCACGCTCGGTGTGGCAAGTCATCGAGAAATCATCCTGTTCATGACTCAAGGAGCGCTCGATAAGTTCACCAAGAGCGAGGGGTGGTCTGCCGGTGGGGACACGGCCATCGCGGTTGTGTCGCAGGGTGCGGGTGCTAAATACGATAGCGCCACTTTGGGGAAGCCAATCCTCGGATTTATCTTCAGCGAAAAGGGCTTGATCGGAGACGCATCACTCGAAGGCACGAAGATCACGAAGATCAAGACCACGGATTGACCAAACGCAATCGGCTTCGGCTTAGAGGCGGTACGCATTGTGGTTCGGATTTGTCAAAGACCTCTAGTCGAGGTCGCTAAGAAAGGTGGAACATGGGTACAATTTTAATCATTGTCTTGCTCATCCTGTTGCTCGGCGGCGGCGGTGGCTATTACGGGTACCGCCGGTATGGTGGGTCGGGCCTGGGCGGCGTTCTGGGCTTGGTACTGATCGTTCTTTTAGTGCTGTGGTTCTTCGGCGGTCTGCGTATCAACGGCTGATCTAGAGGTCGGCGGGCATAATCGGGTGTCGGTCGGAGGCGGTGATAGTGTACGTTTCCTATGGAACAGTACGATCGGTCAGCGGCGGCAGATCTGCGCCGTGTTATGCCATTTAAAACTGCTCGCTGCAATGACATCGTTGGTATCATCGCCAGGATTTTTTGCAGGGCGCGGGCGGTGGGATACGTAACCAGGAGAACGTAATGAGCACGAACAAAGACCAGGTTAGAGGCCGAGTCAAAGAAGCGAAAGGCAAGATCAAAGAAGTCGCCGGTAAGCTTCTAAGCGACAAGAAGCTGCAAGCAAAGGGCAATGCGCAAAAGACTCTTGGCAAGGCACAAGCGAGGTTTGGTGACGTCAAACAACGCGTGAAAGAATCATCAAAGAAGCATCGCTGACTTTAGCCCAGCGGCCTAGCGGCCGGGACAGTAAAACAGCTGTTGCTGTAAATTGATGGAAACGCGTCTCGCGCAAAATCCAGGCTTTCCCGTAATCGGAGGCGCCACACTTATGATCACAGCGAATCTACCTGTAATGGTAGCCGGTGAATTGGTGACGATAAGGCCTATTCATCTACTCGCTGGCGGTGTGACGGTAGCTCAGACAGAGTAGGCGCGCTTTCAAGTGACTGCCATTCTTGCAGGGAACCTGTGAGATAACACATGCACATAGGTCTGGCGTGAACAAGTCTCGCTTGGCAATCTTGGCGGCTTTGATCGCCTTGCTGGCGACATCTTCGCGCGCGCAGTCTGAGGGCCCCGAGCAGGTGCGCCCATCCACCGGCCCAGTCGAGATGCTGCGCAAGGCCTCGACTGAGGTGGTTGATACTCTCGACAAAAGTCTCGACGCAGGCCATGACTGGCTATACCGTCGCCTGCAGCACCTGTTCGAGAAGATCGACCTGCAATTCGGCTCGCCCGAGCAAGCGCCGATCGTGGTGCCGCTTTCGCCGGTGCGCATCGGCTTCGACGCCCAGTTCCTGCACCGTCAGGATGGAGTCGACTCCAGCGTGTATCGGGATTTGGAGGCTACGCTCGCGCTACCCAACATCGAGCGGCGCATGAAATTGTTCGTGACCAGCGCCGATGTGCAGGAAACGCCCGTTGATCCGGCCGAAGAGCACAATCCGCTCAGCTTCGGTGCGCTATTCGCAGCGAAGTCGAATCTTAGGCTCGAACTCGGCGTGCGAGCAAGCAGCTCACCCTCGACCTTTGCGGCGGCGCGCTGGGCGCCGACCTGGTCGCTAGGAACTCTATCGCTGTATCCCTTTGTCAAACCGTACGTGCAGAGCGGAGTGGGCATCGGTACGAGCGGCGGGATCGCGCTCGAGGCGTGGAGCGACCGGTGGATGGTGCGCTCGACGAGCTATGCCGACTGGGTTCGCAATACCTCCGCGACGGATTGGTCGCAGACGTTGGTTTTCGGCTACGCGCGGGCCGTGATCCAGGAGCGTCGCTACGATCGGTTTGCGACCGGCCACGACCTTGCCTGCGGGGTGGTCGCACGCCTCGCTGTCTCCGGGGACCGGTCGTCTCGCGCCACCTTGTACGAGATCAGCGTGCTCATGAAGCGTCCGCTCCATGAAGGATGGCTGTTTGGATACATCGAGCCCGTGACGCAATGGAATCGCACTTATGGCTGGCATCCGGATATCGGCTTCCGGATGGGGTTCGACGTATTGTTCTGGGGGCTGGCTTCAGTGCCGGGTGAGGTCAGGAGCTATTGCGCATCAGCCGGCCGGACGTGATGGACTTCATGGGTTCGGCTGATTTCCCGAGCGGGATTGGTTTTCCGATCACTTGCTGCTATAGGACCAATCCCGTGTCGGTACGACGATCACATGGCTGAGGGCCCATCTACGCGGAGGCAACCTTGGTGACAATCCAGACTCCATGTTCAAGGTGCCGATTCCAGAAGCGCCTATCTTGATAACATATTTAATCGAGACAGCTCACCCGCGTACCGGGATTGGGTTACGTGTTCATCGGAATTTCCGCGGCGTGGACTTGCCCGGTTTAGTGGACACATCACTGTCACACAGCGAGGTCAACGTATCGCTCGCCCCATGTGACAGATCAGTCCGGAACCAGGGGCACGCGGTTCGGCCGGTAAGGCTCACACGTAAATGTGCTCGATCAGCTCCAGCGGCGCCCGCAGGGCCCGCATCTGGATCAGCGTCTTCGCGAGTGCAAAGTCAGGTGGCGTAACCCCCATGGCCAGGCCGTGACGCGCAACCTCAACTTCTTGGTCGAGCAGAGTCGCAAAGCCAGCGAGACGCGCGATGTATGCATCCGCGTCAGCTTTCGTCTCGATCGTGTGCTGATTGTCAAGGAATGAAGGCAGCTGCTGATAGCCGCCGTTGAGCTGGCTGAGAACGAAGGGCTGTCCGGCGACAATTAGAACTGCCGGCGAAATTGCGGTCATGGACGCCGGCGGTTTTCTGCGCATCGTCGACCGCAAGAAGGACATGATCATCGTATCCGGATTCAAAGTGTTTCCGAACGAAATCGAAAGCATAGGCGCCGTGCACCCGGCGGTGCTCGAATGCGGATGGATCGGTGTTCCAGACGCGCATTCCGGGCAGGTCGTCAAGGTGTTCGTGGTGGTGCGCGAGAGCAGTTCGGTCACTGTCGAGGAGCTGCACCAGCATTTCAGTGCGCGGCTCACGGCGTACAAATGGCCTAAGTTCCTGGAGTTCCGCCGGTCGCTGCCGAAAAGCAACGTCGGCAAGGTCCTCAGGCGCGAATTGATGCGCGAGGAGTCGACTCGCGCCGCTTGACCCGTGGGGCTACCAATGCATGCCGCGGGTAATCGAGGCAAAGGCGCCGAGTTCGCGCAAACCTTGTGCCTCGGTTGAGGGCGCGCCGCCGGCCGCCTCGGAATCCGGAAACATTCTGTAGCCCTCGCTCATGATGGCTCGGCCGATCTTGGGCGCGAATAACTCCACCAGCTGCGCGAATATGCCCAAGGGCGTCGCGAGACGCTCCGGATGATCGATGATCGCCGCGCAAACTCTCTCGGCCGCCTGCTCGGGCGACATCAGGTCGAAGTGCTCATACATTTTCGTCGGCGCTACCATCGGCGTGCGAACCAACGGCATGTTGACCACGGTGAAGCGAATGCCGCGCGCGGCGTACTCTGCCGCGGCACATCTTGAAAACGCTTCCAGTGCGGCTTTGGACGCATTGTAGGCTGCAAAGCGAGGGGCATTCGTCAAAACGCCGATCGAGGAAATATTGATGACGCGTCCCGCCCCGAATTGAACCATCGCGGGCAGCAGCCCCAAAGTCATCCGTACGGCCGCAAAGTAATTGATGCACATCAATCGCTCGTAGTCATGCAGCCGATCATAGGTTTGATCGATGCCACGTCGGATCGACCGGCCGGCATTGTTGATCAGAATATCCACGTGCCCATGCTCGGTGAGCAGCCGCTCAATCAGGCGATCGCACGCTTCGGCATCGCCGATGTCACAGGTGTAGGTGGTGACCTTGCCGCCGCGGGTCTCGATGTCCTCGCGCACGTTCGCCAACTTCTTCTCGTCCCGCGCGACGATGAGCAAGCGCGCGCCGGCTTCCGCCAGGCGCAATGCCGTGGCTCGCCCGATCCCCGATGAGCCGCCCGTCACGAGAACCGTCTTGTCCTTGACGCATCGGCGTAACGACGCCGCCGTGTGCAAGCCGGGATCGAGGCAGCGCTCCCAATAGTCCCACAGGCGCCAGACGTAGGTTTCCAGGGGGGGTACCCGAATCCCCGCAGGCTCCAAAAGTGCCTGAGCCTCTGCGGCATCGAAGGTGGTCGGATTATTGAGCAGCCCGAAGAGCGATCGGGGAATGCCGAGTTCGTCGAGCAGCTGCCCTGCGATGCGCCCGGCCGACGGCAGCATCTCCTTAAGCGGCCGCACCAGGTTCGCCACAGAGCCACACATGCCGGATTCGAAGCGCAGCGCCATGGCCGGAGCGTGCGCGGCCCGTGCGAACAGGTTCAGCACGTCGCCCACGCGATGATCCTGCGGGTCCGTGAGGTGAAAGCATTGGCCGTCCTGAGCCGGTGCGTGCGCAAGGTGGTCCACCGCCGCGACGACGAAATCGACCGGCACCAAGTTGACGTGCCCACCTTCGATTCCCACGAGCGGCAGCCAGCGTGGCAGGGAATCGCGTAATTTCTGTATCGCCTTGAAAAGGTAATAAGGACCGTCGATCTTATCCATGACCCCGGTACGTGAATGGCCGACGACCATTGCGGGCCGGTATATGCGCCAAGGAACCCGGCAGACGGTGCGAACCAGGGCCTCGGACTCGTGCTTGGTACGAAAATAAGGCAGATCCAGCCCTTCGGCTTCACCGAACAACCGTTCCGTGAACCTGCCGCGGTAGCGGCCCGCGACCGCGATGGAGCTGAAAAGGTGGAAACGGGCCGCCGGGATCTGGTGCGCCAGGTCGAGCGCATGGCGAGTTCCGAGCACGTTGGCGCCCACGAGATCTGCGTCCGCGGCATTCAAGTCGTACAAGGCGCCGAGATGGAAGAAATGGTCGATGCGGCCGGACATGGCACGCTGCTCGGGTGCCGATACGCCGAGCAGAGGCTCCGTCAAATCGCCGTTGACGGGCATTAGAAGTTTGCCGCCGGGGCCGCAGTCCCGCACCAAGCGGTCGAATTTAGCGCGCGATCCCGGCCTTACCAATATCCAAATGGGCTCGCCACGCCTGGCGAGCTCAACGACCAGATGCCGACCGATGAAACCGGTGCCGCCGGTGACGAAATATCCCATCCTTAAAACTCCGATCCGGCGTGGATGGGCAAACACGCTACACCGAACAAGTCGCCATCCATATAGTGGTAAACCGAGGGGTCCAAAAGCCGCTGAATTGAGCGACAGTAATGGTCATGACAATGGCCGAGAACATGTCGGGTGTCGACCGGGCCTGGCTGCGGATGGAGCGGCCGACGAACCCCATGGTCGTGATGGGGCTGTTGATCCTTCGTGGGCGATTGCGACTTGCCACGTTGCGTCAGCTGGTGAGCGAGCGGTTCCTGGCATTCGAGCGCTTCCGCTGTGTGCCGGTGGTGAATGCGCTCGGCGGACGCTGGGTGCGCGCCCAGGAGTTCAAGCTCGAGGATCACGTGCTGCGCGTCGCATTGCCTGCGCCCGCCGGAAAGGTTGAGTTGGAGTCATTGGCGGGCGAACTTGCGAGCGCGCCGCTCAACACCGGCCGGCCGCTGTGGACGTTCCATCTCATCGAGCGCTACCACGGCGGCAGCGCATTGATCGTTCGCATCCACCATTGTTACGCGGACGGCATCGCGCTGATGCACGTGCTCGCCACGCTGGCCGACGACGCCCCCGCCGGGACCGGCAGCGGCGCAGAGGCCCGCACTAACGCGGGCCCGGGATTGATTACCCAATCGCTGCGCGAGTTCGCGGATCTCTTTGAAAAGAGCGTCCACTACACTCTGCATCCGACCGAGGCGGCCACCGCAACGCGCGAAGCGCTTGGCATCGCCGGCGAAATTGCTCGCATCGGCGTACTGCTTGCGGACGATCCCGTGACCCGGCTCAAACACCCACTGACCGGCGTCAAACGCGTCGCGTGGGGGGAGCCGCTCGCGCTGCAAGAAGTCCGAACGGTCGGCCGCGTGCTCGGATGCACGATCAACGATGTGTTGGTCGCGACGCTCGCCGGTGCCCTCGGCCGCTATCTCGACGCCGCTGGGGAACCCACCGCGGGTGTGACGATCCGGGCAGCGGTGCCCGTCAATTTGCGTTCGGGCGATGTGGCGCCGCCCGAGCTTGGCAATCGCTTCGGGCTCGCATTCGTCGAATTGCCCATTGGCATCCGACACCCGCTGCAAAGGCTGTATGAGGTCCACGGCAGCATGCAGGCGTTGAAAGATTCGCCGCAGGCTTTGGTCACATACGGGCTTCTATCCTTGATCGGTAGTTTGCCCGATGCGGTCGAGGATCCCGCGATCGCGTGGTTCAGCGCCAAAGCCAGTCTTGTCGCCTCGAATGTACGTGGACCGGGTCGCCCGATGCATCTGGGGGGTGCTCCGATATCACAAATTCTGTTTTGGGTACCACAAACCGGCAGCATCGGCGTCGGGGTGAGCATGTTCAGCTATAACGAGGAGGTGCAGTACGGCGTGATCGCGGATCGGCGCCTGATCCCGGAACCGGGCGAACTCGTTTCGATCGTTCAAACGGAGTTCGACCGTCTGGTCTTTCTCGTGTTGCTGGGCGGCGGATCACTCGCCGATTGAGCTCGCCGTTCTGCTCGTCCGGTGCTCGATCGCCTCAGCGCAGGTAGCGCTGCGCGCGCTCGACATCGAGTTGCGCCATTGCGTCGCCGGGCTCAAGTGCGGCCGCTCGGGCGTATAGCTCATCCGCCTGTTCGCGGTATTTGTTCGCATCCACCAGCAGCAGGCCGTTGGCGTATTCGATCTGCGCAATCGGCGATTCGGGGGTGAGCTTGATGGCCCGCCGGAAGTGATCGATCGCGGCTTCGCGGGACGCTCGATAGGTAAGGCCGGCGAGCAGAGAGCCGATCTTTGCCACGATTTCCGCGTGATACAAACCGAGTGCGATGTGGGCCTCGGCGTGCCGCGGCTCGAGATCGAGCGTGGTATCGAGGTGCGTGCGAACCCGGGTGGCGATACCATCCGCGAGAGCTTTCACGATCGAGATTCGTTGGCTGTGCCGACCGAGCGCGAGCGCGAGCATGTATTGCGCATTCGCGTCATCCGGCAACATCTCGACTGCCCGTTCGCCGCGTGTGATGGCGGCATCCAGCAGACGGCCCGGCTCGCCGCCGCCGGCCTGCAACGAATGGATGGCGGCCGCCTTGTTGGCGGCGGTGGCGCCCAATGCGCCGAACTTGCCGCCGGCGGCGATCGCATCGGCGAAGTGTCCGATATGAAAGAGCCTCCACGCTTTCTGCACACCGTCTGCGACCTCGCCGGCGCCGCCATGGGCATCGACCCACTCGGCAAATTGGGCATGCTGTTTCGCGAGGCGCGTGACCCGCGCCGCGTTCGGGTACGGCTCCCGATCGCCCTTGTGCAGCTTCGCCCAGCGTTCCTCGAGTCCGCTTCCCGCAAGGATCTTGTCGAAACGACCTTTCGACGCGCCTCTCGGCCTTGCTGCACGCATTTGTACGCTCTTATAGTGGGAACTACGAATCGCCATATACCTGCCCTCGCATTTATGGTACTCACGTTGATTCGAATTTCCATTAAGGGCAAATACGCATAGGCGGCGAAGGCCGTGAGGGGAAGGACATGGCAGCGAAGAAGACATCAGCGAAACGGGCCCGCACCGGCGCAATGGACATGCAGGGACAACTGCTCAACATGCTGCATCAGGTGTGGCTCGCCGGGCTCGGCGCCGTTTCGAGGGCACAACACGGGGCGCCGAAGCTGCTCGAGGAATTGATTGCCGAGGGGGCGCACGTGCAGGCGGACACCCAGCAAGCGGCGGCAAAAGCGCTGCGGGGCGCCCTGAGCGGCGTGCAGGAGACCCTCAATGCGCGCATGGGCAAAGTGCGCGGTGAAGCGGTGGACGCATTCGAGAATCTCGAGAAGATTTTCCGGGCCCGTGTACACAGCGCGCTGACGCAGCTCGGCGTGCCGAGCGCCGGCGAGGTTCAATCGCTCAGCAAGCGAGTCGATGCGTTGAACGCCAACATCGACAGACTCGCGCGTTCGCGCACGGCAATGCCGCGGATGCGAGTCGCGCGTAACGGGTCTACGCATCCGCGGGCGCACTAGCGGCCGATGTTGACCATTGAGCCCGCCGCGCGACGCCAGGCGGGCCGCGCGAAGCTCGCCATCGCGCTGGCGGGCGGCGGACCGCTGGGCTTCTTTTATCAACTCGGCGCATTGCATGCGCTGAGCGAAGCGATCGAGGGCCGCAAGCTGACGGAATTCGATGTCTACGTCGGCGTCAGTTCCGGGTCGCTGATTGCCGCGGCGCTTGCCAGCGGTTTCGGTACCGCCGCCATGTGCGCCATGTTTCTGTACGACGAGTCGATATTGTTTCCGTTTTCACCCGCCATCCTCTTACGGCCGGCGTTCGGCGAGTATGCGCGCCGCTTGAGCCGCCTGCCAAAGGTGCTGGCGCAGATCGCGCAGCGGTGCGTACTTGACCCTCGTCGCGGTGTGTGGGAGGCGGGCATTGGCCCCTTGGGACGCTTGCTGCCGACGGCCCTTTTCGACAATGAACCGCTGCAGGATTATTTGCAGCTGCTGTTCAATTCGGAAGGGCATACGGACGACTTCCGAAAATTGCGGGCGCGCTTGTATGTCGTGGCGACGAACCTCAATACCGGTGCGACCGAGTCCTTCGGCGGTCCCGGCCATAAAGACGTACCCATCTCCCGCGCGCTGCTTGCGAGCAGTGCGCTCCCCGGGTTGTATCCCGCGGTTGAGATCGATGGGCAGCACTATGTCGACGGCGCTTTGATCCGCACCATGCATGCATCGCTCGCTTTGGAGGAGAAATGCAATTTCGTGATCTGTATCAATCCCATCGTGTCCTTCGACGCCTCGCGTGCGCGACGGTCGATCAATCTGGTGGATGAAGGATTGCCGGCGATTCTCGGGCAGACGTTTCGTGCGCTCGTCTATTCGCGCATGAAAGTCGGGATGGCCACTTACGCCGCCCGCTTCCCGGCGGCCGACACGCTGCTGCTCGAACCGGACCGCCACGACGAGCGGCTGTTCTTTGCCAATGTCTTTCGCTATGCGGAGCGGCTGAGCCTCGCTGACCATGCCTACCGGCGCACGCGGCGCGACCTGCTGGCGCAGGCCGATGTCATCGCGCCATTGCTCGAGCGCCGCGGCCTGCGATTGAATCTAAAAGTGCTGCGCGACCGGAACCGTTCGCTACCGGCGGCGAGTAAAAGTTCGCAGCGGGTGCGGCAGACGGCGCGACGCCTCGATCTGGCGTTGGAGCGGATCGAGCGCATGCTGCGGGCGCCTGGAATCCCGGGATAATTGCGTCGTGGCCGCGCGCTTCTGGCGGTGCATCCTCGGCCTCGCACTGGCGCTCGCGGCCGCATCGGGCGCCTGGCTGTCACGGGCACTTTCTTGGTCCTTGCCGGCTGTGTCCTCGGTTGCGCTCGGCCTGCTGCTGGCAATGCCGGTCGCACTCGTCTGCCTCTCCTTCGCGACCGCACAGGGCGCCGCAAGCGACGTCCAGGTACGCTGCAGCACGCGCGAGACATGGCGGGCGTTGTTGAGCGAAATTGCCGGGTTCACCCTTGCCGTTCTTGCAATGAGCGCCGTTTCGCAACCGCGACGGCGTGCACTGCAGCGGCCGGCGGCGTACCCCTCTCGCCCGGTACTGCTGCTGCACGGATTTCTGTGCAACGGCCGGGTGTGGAACGCCTTGCAGAGGCGACTGCATGCGGCAGGCTTTGGACCGATCGAAGCCCCCGATGTCGAGCCGCTGCTGGCGGACATCGAGGCGCAGGCCCGTCGCGTTGCGCCCGACCTGTTGGCGCTGCAAAGTCGTTGCAACGGCGAGCGCGTGGTGATCATCGCCCACAGCATGGGCGGGCTCATCGCACGGGCGCTATTGCGCGACCTCGGCGCGGGCGTCATCCGCCGCATCGTCACCATCGCCTCTCCCCATCATGGCACCGCACTGGTGCGCGGCCTGCCGTGGCCGAACGCCAGGCAAATGTCGGACGCCTCGCCCTGGCTGCGTACATTGAACACGGCGCAAGAGGGCCGATTCGCGGTACCTATCGCGAGCATTTACAGCGTGGATGACAACCTGGTGGCGCCCGGCGGCAGTGCCCGCCTGCAAGGTGCGGAACTGCATGAACTGTCCGGCGTCGGCCATCTCGGTATGTTGCACTCACGCCGCGCGCTCGATTGCGTGATCGCAACGCTTTCACCGGAAGCCCTTGGATGAGTGCCCCCGACCGGCTGGACGAGTTGCTGGCCCGCAAGCGAGGGCTCGAGACGTCTTCATGCCGGGCGCCCGATTTCGTCGCGCGCCTGCGCCAACTGCAAAGCTGGCAGACCGCTCGTCTGGCGAGAACGTACCAGGATTTTCATGAAGATCCGCGTTACTCGCCGGCTGTCGAGTTTTTCCTGAGCGATTTGTACGGACCGCAGGAGTTCAGCCATCGAGATCGGGACTTGGCGCGCGCTTGGCGCCACCTCAAGCGAGCGCTGCCCGCGGCCGCGATGAAGGTGCTCGGACGGGCCATCGAGATCGATGTGCTCACACTCGAACTCGACCATGCCATGGTGGGTGCGCTGGGAGCGGCTCCGCTCACCGACGTTACGTACGCGGCGGCGTATCGCGTCGTGGACGATCAAACCGCGCGCACTCGGCAAATCGATCTCATCGTCAGCGTTGGCGAGGATCTCGATCGCATCGTGCGTCGGGTGTGGCTCGGACCGCTGCTCAAGGCGGCGCACGTACCGGCCCATACGGCCGGTTTCGGCGCTCTGCAGGACTTCCTCGAGCGCGGGTATGATGCTTTCCGCCGAATGCACGACGCTGAACGTCTGCTGAAAGTCATCCGCGAGCGTGAGACGCTGTTCATGGATTCGATGCTTCGTGAGCCCGCACATGGCTGATGCGGTGTACGACTACATCATCGTCGGTGCCGGATCCGCGGGTTGCGTGCTGGCCAATCGCCTTTCGGCGCGGCCCACCGACAGAGTGCTGCTGCTCGAGGCCGGCGGTGCGGACTCAAATCCCTTCATCCACATGCCCGCGGGTCTGGCCCGGTTGGTTGGCAATAGGCGGATCAACTGGGAGTACTACACCGAACCCGAGCCTGAACTATATGGCCGGAAACTGTACTGGCCGCGCGGCCGGGTACTCGGCGGCAGCAGCTCGATCAACGCGATGTGTTATACGCGCGGCCACCCGCTCGACTATGACGAATGGGCTGCGCTCGGCGCCGACGGCTGGGACTACGCGAGCGTGCTGCGGTATTTTCGCAAGGCTGAGGACCAGGCGTGCGGCGCAAGCGAGCATCACGGCGTCGGCGGGCCGCTCTCGGTCGAGGACCTGAGGTTCCGCAATCCGTTGAGCGCGGTGTTCGTCGACGCCGCAGGCGAGTGCGGTCTGCGGCGCAATTCGGACTTCAACGGAGTCGCCCAGGACGGTGTGGGGTTCTATCAAGTCACACAGCGCCGCGGCCGGCGATGCAGCGCGGCCGTCGGATATCTGCAGCCGGCGTCCCGGCGAGCCAATCTCGAGATCCTTACCCACTGTCTGTCCCACCGGGTTCTATTTGAGGGCAGACGCGCCGTCGGCGTCGAGTACCAATTTCGCGGCGGCCTGCATCGTGCGCGGGCGGAGCGTGAAGTGATCCTGGCGGCCGGCACGATCGCATCGCCGCAGTTGCTCATGCTCTCGGGGATAGGGCGGCCGGACGAATTGAATGCTCTGGGAATACAGACGGTGGCCGAAAGCCCGCAGGTCGGGTGCAATCTGCAAGATCATCTCGACTTCTGCACGCTCAGCAAATGCACGCAGAAAGTCAGTTACGACTTCAATTTCTATCAGGAGTTGATGGTCGCCGCACGATATCTGCTGACGCGCTCCGGTCCCGGAGTCAGCAACATCGCGGAAGCGGGCGGATTCGTACGCAGCCACCTGGCGCCGGACCAGCGCCCGGACATTCAATTCCACTTTGTGCCGGCGCAACTCGATGACCACGGCCGCCATCGCCTAAGCGGTCATGGCTACACGTTGCATGCCTGCGCGCTGCGCCCTTTGAGTCGCGGACATCTGTCGCTGCGATCCAGCCGGCCCGAGGATCCGCCACGGATTTTCGCCTGCTACCTGAGCGAATCGAAAGACCTCGAGGTCATGCTCGAAGGTATCCGCTGGTCGCGCGAGATTCTGCACGCCGCCGCTTTCGCGCCGTTTCGCGGTGCGGAAATCTATCCGGGCGAAGCTGTCAGGTCGCGCCCGGGACTAAAAGATATACTCAGGCACAAAGCGGAGACGATCTATCACCCGGTTGGATCGTGCCGCATGGGCGCCGACTCCTCGTCCGTCGTTGATTGCCAACTGGGGGTGCGGGGCGTTGAAGGCTTGCGGGTCGCCGACGCTTCAGTCATGCCGCGGCTCATCGGCGGCAACACCAACGCGCCCACCATCATGATCGCCGAGAGGCTTGCTGATATGCTTACGGCTCAACATTGAAGTTCGAAGGACCGGCTGCGCCGCTATTTCGATGCGCGGTACCCCGGGGTTTCGGCGCGTTCTTATCTCTTTAAATACTGGTGGACGATCTCGATGAGCTCCTCGGCCGCGAGAACCTGCGGAGCCTCACGTCCCGCATGCGGATCGACCATATGTTCGCGAATGTGGTCTTCGATGACCTCCGCGATGAATCCGTCCAGAGCACCCCGGCATGCGGTTGCCTGTTGAAGGACGGCGGCACACTCATCGTCAGCCTCAACAGCGCGTTCGATAGCCTCAATCTGACCGCGCAGTCGCTTGAGGCGATTCAGCAGCTTGGCCTTTTCTTGCCCAATGTGACCCATAACTTCAAGCCCCTTGTATTACTATACCAGGGTAGGGTATATTTCGCCATGGCCGCGGACCTTCCATGGCCACGTGTTGACCATGATGATTCTGAATCAGCAGACGGAGTACTTAAAGACCCTATGCATTCCCAACCCAGTACCCCGACCATCGACCAAGACAGTCGCCTCGTGCCGAGGCTGTACTGCCAAGCCGTTGGCCCGGTCAGGGCTCGGAAGAGAGTCAGTGCGGAGAATTCAGCGCTAATCTGCTGATTCCCCGCAGTCACCGCTCCCGGGCCTAGGCAACGACGCTTGAGCATCCCGAGGAGTGGATCATGACCGTGTTTTCCAATTTCAATCTTTTCGTAACGGGCGCTTTTTCCCCGCGTTCATCGGTGTTGCCCGACCGATGCGGTACCGGGCGCCGATCAAACCATTTCGCCGCGGCGGCGCGAGTCGCAGCAGCGGCCGGCGAAATCGGGTTGTTCCTCTGGATGGCCTTCGCGGTTGCAGTTTGGCTATTAATGATGGCTGGCTTCTTTGCGTAGCGAGCGGTCCATGATAAACATCACTCGATACTGCTCGCGGTCTCCTGGAAGCGAACCAACCGACGGCCGCTCACATCAGCGGAGCTGCGCGGCGGCTACGTCGTGAACGTGGTTTGCAACGGGGGATCGCGAGCGCTTACCGGAACAGCGGCACGGTGCCCAGTGAACAAGGGACGGTGAAGTGAATTTTTTTGCGAGACTCTATTATCCCCTGCGCAAGGCTTGGAAAGCGGTTGGACTTTATCTGGTCATCGCTGGGCCGGGCATCGTCGTCATGGTCGCGGACAACGACGCGGGTGGCATTACCACGTACGCGGCCACGGGGGCGAAGTACGGCTACCACCTGATCTGGTTTTTGCTCATCCTGATCCCGGTTGCTTACTACGTTCAGGAGATGACCGTGCGTCTCGGCGCCGTCACAAAGAGGGGCCATGCGGAGGCGATCTTCGACGGCTTCGGCGCGTTTTGGGGCTGGTTTTCGCTTGTTGATCTGATGATAGTCGACTGGCTGACGCTGGTCACAGAGTTTGTCGGTATGACGGCGGCGCTCGCCATCTTCGGGATACCCCCATTGATTACCGTTGTGGTGGTCATCGGTTTGATGGCAGTCATAGTTCTGAACGGCAGATATTGGACGTTCGAGAAGCTCGCGCTGCTGTTTTGCGCGTTGAACCTGGTTTACATCCCGGGTGCATTTCTCGTGCACCCGTCCGTTCGAGACGTGCTGCATCAGGGTTTGATTCCAAACTTCGCCGGAGGATTCAATGGCCAGCTGTTTTTCTTCCTGATGGCCAACATCGGGACAACGATCGCCCCCTGGATGCTGTTCTTCCAACAAAGTGCCGTGGTCGATAAGGGGATGCTCGAGAAAGACATCCCGTGGGGCCGCTTCGATACATTACTCGGCTCGATCATTACCGTGATCGTGGCCGTATTCATCGTCATCGTGACCGGGACCGTGCTCCCGGGCATCGACATCGACAGCGCCGCCCAGGCGGCCGAGGAGCTGATGAAGACCGACCGCTACGTGGGGACTTTTCTCGCAATCGGCCTATTTGACGCCGGCTTGCTGGGCGCCATCTGTATCTCGCTGGCAAGTTCCTGGGCCTTCGGAGAGATTTTCGGCTGGGCGCATTCGCTCAATACGAAGATCCGCCAGGCGCCCTGGTTCTACGCAACGTACTTTCTCATGTTGATCACCTCAGGCCTGGTTGTGCTGATCCCGCAGGCGCCGCTGGTCTTAATCACCTTGTTCGTTCAGGTGATCGCCGTGACGCTGCTGCCGGCGGCTTTGGTGTTTTTGATTCTGCTTCTGAACGACCGAATGACTATGGGTGAGCGCCGCAATACGCCAGCGCAGAATCTCATCGGCGGCTTTATCGTGGTGTCGATCATTGTCCTTTCGACCTTGTACGGCTTTTCGGTATTGTTCCCCAACCTGTTCCAATAGCGAAGGACGATTAGATGAGCACATTGCGCAACCTTTTCGACAAATTCGCTGCGATAAATTCCCGCTATCGCGAACCGCGCATTGAGATGTCCCGGGCGGTCCGGCTCTCGCTGCTGGTGCTGCGGGTGTACCTGCTGGCTCTGGTGGGGTTAATGATTTACAAATTTGTTCTGATCGTGACGCAGGGGTAGGGCAATGGCCGTTGTCATGGAGCAGGAGTTCTTTCTCAGCGAGATCCTCGGCCGTCGAGTGTTCGTGAAAAAAAATCGGGTCGGGCGTCTAAGCGATCTTGCGATCGTCGAAACCGGCAAACTTCCTGAAGTCACCCAACTCGTTGTTTCGCGGCCCTTTGGCGATGCGCAGCTGACGGTTCCTTGGGATCGAGTGCGTCTCATATCCAACGAGGAGATCGTGCTCGATATCGGCGAGGACTTGGTGCAATTCGAGCGGGCGCCGCAGGAGCACCTGATTCTGCTCAAGGATCACATCCTCGACAAGAAGATTCTGGATCTTGACGACCACGAGGTCGAGATCGTGTACGACGTCAAGCTGGCCTTTCAGAACGACAAGCTCTATGCGGCCGAAGTCGACTTCAGCCACTATCGGGCGCTGCGCCGGCTGGGACTTCGCAAGCTCGCCAAACTGCTGACGAATCGCAATAAGGAGGATCGGGTGTCGTGGCTGTACGTTCAGCCGCTGCCGCAGCAGTTGGGGAGCTTCGCCGGGAACATCAAGCTCAAGGTCCCCAAGGCGGGCTTGAGCGAAATCCATCCGGTGGATCTAGCCGACATCCTCGAGGAGCTCGAGGGCGGCCAACGCGTTGCGTTGTTCAACGCGCTTGATGCCGAACAGGCATCGGACACATTGGAGGAAGTCGAGCCGCGGGTGCAACGGGAGTTGATCCGCGCCATCGAGAAAGAGCGTGCGGCGCTCCTGATCAACGAAATGACTCCGGTCCAGGCCGCCGACATCCTCGCCATTCTGCCTCGCGACCAGGCCGGCGCGATCCTAAAGCTGCTCGACCGGGACATATCCTCCAAGGTTTCGCACATCATTGACAAGCACGATGAACAAATTCTGCTTTATGGGTCCACCGATCTCATCCGGCTGCCGCCGAGCACACCGGCCGCGGAAGTCCTCGACCGATATCGGGAGCTCGCAAAGGACAAGGACGTCGTGATGTACGTCTACGTCACCGATGCCGCAGGGATCCTGAAAGGAGTCGTGGACATTAGAGACATGGTTGCAGCAGAACCTGGTCAGACGCTGGGCGACATCATGACCGAGCACGTGATTTCATTACCGAAGGACGCCACTTTGCGGGAGGCTGCGATGCTGTTCGAGCGCTACCATTTTCGGGCGCTGCCCATTACGGACGAAAATGATCAGCTGCTGAGCGCTGTTTCTTCTCGCGACGTCCGAAGTCTCAGGCCGAGACTCGCCTGATGCTTGCGCAAAGTCAACATCGGGAAACGGGTTGCCAGGATCTCATGGTTCGAAATAAAGAGGGCGGATCATGAGTTTGTGGGCCGCAATCAGGGATCCTTTGCAAGGAAAGGTCTCGTTGTCCAAAGTGGTCTGGCTATACGGGCTCGGGGGCTCGCTGCTGGTCAGTGCGCTCGGCCTGCTGCTGCCGGGAAGCGAGGTCGCGAGGCGCAGCTACGTGGTGTTCGGGCTGGTGTTCAGCATCTATGTGACGGTCGCGTCCTATCAATGTGCGGGGAACTGCCGGTCAAAGGCCTTGGCGCGGATGGCACAGATTTGTGCCGTGGTCTCGCTGGTGCTGCTGCCGGTGTTCGCGTACCTCGACTTCACGGGAGCACTCGAATTGGCGTTGACGGGGTTGCGCGGCGAGCAGTGAAGCGGGTAGGAAGGTTAGATATAGACCCATGTTCATGTCATGTCAGCGCGAAATGGAGACCTTCATGAAATTCATCCTTGGCATACTCGCCGCAGCCTTCATGTTCACTGCGGCGCCGGCGCGAGCGCAAGAAGCAGAAAAGGTAGCAAACGCGGAGGTTGCCGCACTTGCGTGGCTTGCGCTCACGGACGCCGGCGACTACTCGCGGAGTGGCTTCCAGGCGCGCCGGACGGCGAGTACGTGGTGATTCAATACGAGAGTCAATTTGAGAGCAAGAAAGCCGCGATTGAAACCGTCACGCCACGTCTCGAGAAAGACGGCTCGTGGAAGGCCGCGGGATACTACATCAAGTGACTTACGGGTCGCAGGGGAGGCGAGACCGTCTCCTGAACCGGTCCACCTCCTGTTCGCATTCACTGTCGCAAACGGAGAAACGCAATGAATCCGCAAAAAACGGCAAGCACAAAGGTTCAAATCGTCAAAGATGGTCCCTATATGGTATCCGGCAGTTTGCCGATGAGCAGGCAAACCATCGGTACGAATTCGGCGGGTGAGTCAGTCAAGTGGATCGAGGGTCAAGCATACCCCGAACAAACAACGTACGCGCTGTGCCGCTGCGGTCAAAGCGCGAACAAGCCGTACTGCGATGGCTCGCATACCAGAGTAAGATTCGACGGCACCGAAACAGCCAGCCGCGACGCCTATCAAAAACAGGCATCGATTACGCAAGGTCCCACGATGTCGCTGACGGACGTCGAGGCCTTGTGTGCGTTCGCCCGCTTTTGCGATCCGCACGGACAGGTTTGGAATCTGGTGAGCGAGACAGACAATCCAGCCGCAAAGAAGAATTTCATAGGGCAGGTTGGCGACTGCCCGTCGGGACGATTGGTCGCTTGGGACAATTCATCCGGCCAGCCGATCGAGCCCCGGCATGCGCCATCGATTGGGCTCATTGAAGATCCTGCAAATCAATGTGCGGGACCTATCTGGTTGCGCGGCGGCGTTCAGGTGATCGGATCGGACGGTTTCCACTACGAGGTGCGCAACCGTGTGACGTTGTGCCGGTGCGGCGCATCGAAGAACAAGCCATTTTGTGACGGCACACACGCAGCGATCAAATTCAAGGATCAGTGAACAACGTTAGCGCCGGGTTGCATGGCGATCGCCTATTTCCATGACAGCCGGTGCAGCCGAATTAAATGCCGGCCAATGCGGCAGGCCCGGACCGTTGGGATTTCCGGTATTGACGAAATTGACCCAATAACCCGCCATGCTTTGGGCGACCTGGCGATCCAAGCGGCTGTAGGGCCGATCCGGCGCGGCATCGAGAGTATCGAAAACATAGGGTATTTCCGACCCGTGGAAGGCACCCCAGCGCGCTGATTCCGGTCCGGGCTCAACGTGATCGTATAGATAGAGATACAAAGGCGTGTGGCTAAGTGTCGCTCGCCGGCGCCCCCAATCGACCAGAGTGGCCCGAGCGCGTTTGCTCAAAGACAGGCGCGCCGCGACACTCATCGGGGCGTGCAACGAGCCGTGTTCATCGGCGTTGAAACCGGTGAGTGTGGCGATGTCGGAGAGGTTTGCGGCCGACCTCGCATCGCCTTCGCTCGGCATCGTTACACCATCCGCGATGGGCGGGAAATTGCGGTCTGGCGCCGCCTCGCCGCTGTTATCCGACGCATACAACCGCGTCGCCGGAAGCTGGCGCAGCGCGTCGATTGAGGGTAGAGCCAGCGCCTGCAGATAGCGCTTACCGCGATCTTCCGCTTCGCTCAGGCTGCGCCAATGGATGTCACGCCCGGCCGAGCCGCTCTCGGCTATGACGCCGTGAAACAATCCGCGGGCTGCAGGGGAGGATTCGAGGAAGTCCGCCGCGAAGGCACCAGCCGATTGGCCGGCGATCGTCATGCGCCGCGGGTCACCGCCAAAGGCGGCAATATTTCGCTGCAGCCACTTAAGCGCCGCGATGATGTCCATGATGCCGTAGTTGCCCGAGACGCGCTGCGCCGACTCGGCAGTCAATTGCGGGTGTGCGAGGAAGCCGAAGACGCCCAGGCGATAATTCAGCGTCACGACGATGATCCCGCGCGCAGCGAGCTTGCGGCCGTCGTAGATCGGCGCGGAGCCGGATCCCGACTTGAAAGACCCGCCATGTATCCACACCATCGCTGCGAGGCGCTCATTACCGGTCTTAGCGGGTGTCCAGACATTGATGGTCAGGCAGTCCTCGCTGATCGGACCTGCGATCCGATACTCGGAAGTCCACGGTCCGCGGGATTGCGGGCGCTGCATACAGGACGCTGAAAAATGATCGGTAGTCAACGTACCAATCCATGGTGCGGGCGGCTGCGGCGCGCGCCAGCGCAGGGCACCCACGGGTGGTGCGGCGTAAGGGATGCCGAGAAAGGACTGGACCGAACCTTCATTAAGGCCGGATAGAACGCCGCTCTCGATCCGCGCTTCGGGCAATGGCATTGTTGGGAGGACAGCGGCGCTTCCCGCTGGCGCTAGGCCGCCACCGGCAACCACGGTTGCAATCATGAATACCCAATATCGCATGCACTTGTTCAATTCCACTGTTTCCCCACCTGCCGCCGGCGGCCTTCTGGACTCGTGGGTCACACAGTTCCACTCCGTTGTCGTGATTTACGAGGCGCGCTCGTAGGCGTTTGACGAGTAAAGTTGAGCGCGTATTGGGGTATGCAGGTCATTTCGAGATGTTCAGCCGGAATCAACCGGTTTCCGCGAGGTTCGGGTGAGATAGGCATGCCAGGGAGTCCAATAGTATTTGGACCATCCTTCGGAGACGCCGGCGAAGTCGCTATCGGCGACGTTGACGTGGGTGAGTTCGATTCTGGCGCCGTTCTTGTCGGGCCAAAACGACAGCACGAGTGTGGAATCGATGTCGCGTCGATAAAAGTCGGTTGACCGCCACGATTGGACGATCAGGCGATTGGGCACCACTTGCAGAATTATTCCGGTGAGGGCGCCTCCGAACGCCTCAAATGGCGCGCCAGGGCGTGCGGCGATTTTAACGGGCGCTCCGGTGAATGCGGCATGCAGCTTCGGATTCAAGTACATGCGGTACAGCTTGGCGGGAGAGGCGGGAAGATGAACGGCTATCGTGACGGTTCGGGGCATGACGGGAATCCTCGTTAGATAATCCTCAAGCAAGGATACTGCAGCGATGAATAGCGGGGTGCGTAAGGAGGCGGTTAACGAGTTTTGGGGCGCAATTCACCTGTCATTCCATGCCACCCACCCGAGTCCATTAGCTCGTCGCGCCACAATTCGCTCACGCAACGTTTGTACCGGTGTCCTGCCTGATATAGGGTCGCTCGGACAGGAGACCGCAGGATGCGCAAATCAATCTGGGTGATCGCGATTGCCGCCGCCGTCTTCGGCGTCTGGCACTTCCGCAGCAACGCGCAGCCGTCAGTGCGGCAGATCGAGCCCCTATTGAAGTACTATCTCGAATCGGGCGCCTCCGGCGGCTGCTCGGGAACTCTGGTATTGCAGCAACTCGACAGCGTCTCGGTCGGCACATTTAACACCCAGATGGGGCGCTGGCCAATCTATGCGGCCCACGTCGAAACCTGCCACGAAGGCGGCAATTCGACCACCTACGATGGCAGCAAAGATGCCGAGCACAAGGTTGCCGCGGTGTTCGCCCGCCGCACCGCCACGGGAAGCATCGAGCTCTATACTCCGGCAATTTTCCAAAGTGCGCAGCGCGACATGCAGCAGACCTTTCAGAAGGCGTTCGACAGCATTCAGACCAAATGAGCCAACGGGTGCCAGGTGCATCGCGCCGATTCGGTTCGCGCGAGATTTTTCACAGCCGGTTTACGTCAGCGGATCGGCCAGCAGTTGAACCCAATAAAGACCGCGCTTGGAAGCGTGGCCCGGCGCATAGGCGATGCCCATCTCGGCGAATCGCGGATCCATGATGTTTTCGCAGTGACCGGGGCTGCTGAGCCAGCCTTGCACCACTTCCTCGGCCGATTTGGGGCCGTAGGCAATGTTCTCGCCCACCAATTTTTCTTTGTATCCGACCGCGCGTACCCGCTCCGCGGGCGAGCGGCCCTGAAGATCCTCGTGTTCAAAATAGTTGTGCCTGGCCATGTCGGCCGCGTGGCCAAACGCGACACTCGCCAGAGTTCCCGAGAACTTCACGGGCGGTGCCGGCTGGAACGAGCGCGCACCGCAGCGAGTCCCGCGCGCACGCACTTCGTTGACGAGCTCAAGGGTACGCGAGGCCAGCACCGGCGCTTGCGATGGGGCTGGCACCACATAGGCGGAGGCGAGTATCAGCCAGGTATTCGAGCCGCGTTGATAAACGCCGATATCGTTCATCGCCTGGTCCGTCACCGTGCGGCAGCTCGATCGCCCGAGCGCCTGCACCAGGGAAGAGTCCGGCCCGCTGATGTGCAACGCGGCCGTGGCCTGCGCCGGGTAGCCGCTGCGTTGCGCCGCCGCCGCGGGCGAGCGCCCGGCGGCCCACTGTTCGGCCGCCCGATCCAACGATGCGTTGTGATGCAGCGGCTTAGCGGCCGGCAGTATGCCGCCGCAACCGCCCTCGCGCAGCAGTTGCACCGCGGACACCGCATCGGCCCGGCTGGTCAGGGTCGCCGAGAGTCCGCCCAACAAGAGCAAAAGGCACCACAGCCGGCTGTCGGTCAATCGATTCAACGGTACCGCTCCTAATCGCCCACTCTTGCGATGTTAAACGCGCCGGCGCCTCATGGGATGACCGCAGGCAGCGAACACGATCACAGAATTCGAAGGCGCGACGCTCAGCGGTGATCGGGGCGCGGCCTTTGCCCCCAGCTGACGGCGTAAAGCGGGTGCACCATCATGAGGCGATCGTCTTCGGCGGTGATCCGTATTGCATATTGCGTCAAAAGGCTAGCACAGCGTGCCGGCTCGCGGCGCTCGGGATAACGTGGGCCGCAAGCCTTGCCGGCCTTGGATTGCTGCGGCATACTTTGTGTGAGAATTCCAAGAGCCCGCGCGAGCCATTCCCTCTTATTGCAGTTTCTCGGGGACAGTCTGATTCATGCCGGTGCTCAACAGTTTGTCAATACCCATACGCTGTGCAATCTTAAGGACCGATTTGGTCATTGACTTCCAAGCGCGAGGCGGCGCCCGATGAGCGCGTCGCCGATGCGTCTGCCGACGATTACGCTCGACGAGGACGCTTGGGAGGACTTGCTCAGCTTCATCGAGGAGCGGCGGGTCATCCCTATCGTCGGGCCCGAGCTGCTGCAGGTGTCGACCGAGCGCGGTCCCCGGCTATTGTACGATTGGCTGGCCGAGAAGCTCGCGGGGCGCCTGAACGTCGACATTTCCTCGCTTCCCCAGCCCTACACGCTGAACGATGTCGTGTGCTGGTTCCTTGCCGCGCGCGGGCGGCGCGAGGAAGCCTATGTGCGTCTGCGCGGCATTCTCAAAGAGGCCAATTTCCAGCCGCCGCAGGCCTTGCGCCGCTTGGCGGCGATCACCGACTTGGATTTGTTCGTGTCGACCACTTTCGACTCGCTGCTCGAAAACGCCATCAATCTGGAGCGCTTCGGCGGCACGCCCTCGACCGAGGTGCTCTCGTATGCGCCCAATCGCGGCGGCGAGCGGCGCTGCTGCACGAGGCCGTGACCTTGGTGGACTCCGTGCCCGCGCCCATGCGCGCACTGCACAGCGTGCGCCGCTGGCACGAGCGGATCGCGCGTGGCCTGCGCGAGGGGAATGCGGCGATGGCGGCACCCGCCCTCGCGCGGAGCGCCGGGTGAACGCCGAGCCGGCGATAATTCGATCGAGCGGCCGGCCTGGATTTTCCGACTATGTGAGCTCCAATCCGCGGCGAGTCGAAGCCCGCAAGCGCGAACACACCGTGCAAGTCCGCTTTACTCCCGTCGCCTGCACCGTGGAGACGGCCGAAGGATCCGTCCAAGCCAAACCCGGGGATGCGATCATCACCGGCATTGCCGGCGAGCATTGGCGGGTCTCGCGGGCTCGCTTTTCCGAGAAGTACCGGCCAGTGCCGCCGACGGTCGAGGGCGAGTCGGGTCCGTATCACAGCCTGCGCTACCGAGTCCTCGCGCTGCGCATGGATCACCCTTTTGAAGTGGTGCTTGCCGATGGCGTGTCGCGCCTCCATGGGCACGCGGGGGATTGGCTGATCGACTATGGCGATGGTAGCTTGGGGATCGTCTCGATACCGATCTTCGCAACGACCTACGAAGTGTTGGGATAGGTGTCCCGTGTCCCTGCACCAGGCGGTCCTGCGGCTTTTGCTTCTCGGAAAACGGCTCGAATTGCCGCCGCTGCCGCCCAAGCCGCTACCGCCGCAGCGGCTGCTGCCCTTGATCGAGGCGGTGGCGCCTGCGCACAAGGCGTTCGATGAGCGTGCGGTGTTTGCGGGACATCGCTATCGCAGCGGCTTCTGGGCGATTTACCTGATGAGCGCGCTCGCTGTGCTGTGTGCGGTGATGCCGCTCGCACTCGGTTGGGATAGCCGCAGTCACGCGCTGCATCCGTTTGCCGGACTGTGGGCGGTCGCGGAGGTCTGCACCATCGCCGTCGTCAGCGGGATCTATTGGCGAGGGCATCGCCGCGACTGGCAGGGCGAATGGCTGCGCACGCGCACCACCGCGGAATTGACCTGGTATCTGCCGCTGGTCGCGCCACTCGTGGATTTTGCCGGCGGTTCCGGCGAAGGCAGTTGGTATCGGCGAGTGTTCGATCCCGGCCCGCATCTGCCGGCAACCGACGAGGTCGCCATGCTGTGCGCGCGCAATGATGCACTGGCTCGCCGGATTCTCGAGGCCGCCTGGTCGGATCCTGAGTTCGTTTCAAGCTACGCGCGCTGGTCGATCGACATACTGCTGGGGCAGCGCCACTACCATCAGCGGATCGCCGCCATACAGCACGCGTTGCTGCACCGGGTGCATCGTGTCAACGGCTGGCTGTTCGGGCTGACCGCGCTCGGGGCGATGCTGCACCTGTGGGTGCACACCTTGTGGCTAAGCTTGGTGACGACGTTTTTTCCCGCGCTCGGCGCGTCGCTTCACGGCGCCCTTGCGCAGTCCGAATCCTATCGGCTCGAGGCGACCTCCGAGCGGCTCGCCGCAGATTTGCAGGCTGCGATCGCGCGGATTCGATCGGCGCTCGATACGGCGATGCGGGCCGCGGTGCCGGACGTGCCCGTCGAGCCGATCAAGGCATCGATCAAAGCCGCGATCGCCCTGATCCTCGAAGAGCATCAGGATTGGCAAATGCTGGTGCGGCCGCACCATCTGCCGCTCGGCTAGCGCCGATGCGTCCGGGGCTGATCGCGGCTCGCGCGGCTAATCGAGATCGCGCCGCAACGCATCGCCGACCGCAGCCGGCAGCGGATTCAGCATGTGCCGGTAGTGTTCGTGATCGACGCCAATGCACAGTGGTGCGCCGCTTTTCACGGCCTCGACCATCGAGTTCGACAGCTCGAAGCGCAGGAAATGCACGGCTGAAGTCTTTTCCTGATTTTCGCGATCCATATCCTCGTCGGCGATGGCGAATACACGCTCCATTTCACTGACCCGTACCCAACAGCGGTCTTCGACGCCGATCAATCGCTCGAGCGCGGTGCGCCTCTCGCCGGCATCGGGGAATTCAAGCAACAACGTCACTTTCCAATTGCTGCCGTCGGGGATCAGCGGATTGTAGGCATCAAGCTCGCCTTGTATCCCCTCGCTCTCGAAGATGCGCTCGGTGCGCAGCATCTCGAGGATTTGGTAGCGGATGGTGGTGCGATCCTCGAAGCACCAGGTCATGTTGGGTCCGACCTGCACGTTGCGGCGCTGTTTGTGCGCGATGACTTCGCTGCGCAGGCGCGCTCGTTCGGATGCGTATTGCTCCAGACTCATCAAATCCCGGCGGGTCAATTTCTTCATGAGGGCGCCTCTACAGTCCGTAGGCCATTCTGAGCAGCGTCAAGGGATGCGTCGGCGGCGACCCGTGATCCAGGCCGCTTTCTATCTGGTGCCCCGCCATCGGACAGTCGCTTGCGTAATAATCGGCGCCGCTCGCCTGCACCCGCTGCATGACGGGCTTGCCGATCTTCATCGAGATGTCGTGAAATTCCCGCTTCACGGCATAGGTGCCGTTGTGGCCCGAACACCGTTCGATCGGCTCGACCGTGGTGCCGGGTACGAGCTGCAGGATATCGCGCGTCTTGAGCCCGATATTCTGCACGCGCAGGTGGCAGGCGACGTGATAGGCGATCTTGCCCAAGGGGCGGGAGAAATCGGTGCGCATCAGCCCGGCTTTGTGCCGCAGCGCCAGGTACTCGAAGGGATCGAATATGTGCCGCTTGATGGTCGCAACATCCACATCGTCCGGGAACATCAACGGCAGCTCCTGTTTGAACATCAGCACGCACGAGGGGACCGGTGCGACGATGTCGTATCCGCGCTCGATCATCGCGAGCAGCGCCGGGACGTTCTTGGCCTTCAAAGCGGCAACCGCCTCGAGATCGCCGAGCTCGAGCTTGGGCATCCCGCAACAATTTTCCCTTTCGGCGAGCGCGACTTCGATGCCGTTGTGTTCGAATATGCGCACCAGATCGAGCCCGATGTCCGGCTCGTTGCGGTTGACGTAGCAGGTGGCAAAGAGGGCCACCTTGCCGCGACTGGCTCCGGCTGCGCACGCCTCGGCAGGCGGCGTGGGTCTGCGCCCGAGCTGAGCGCGCAGAGTCTTCGACCGGTACGGCGGCACGGGCGCCTCGGGATGCACGCCGAGGGTTGCATCGAGCATCTTGCGTCCGATGCTGCTGCGGTTCACGACATTGACGATCTCGGCGATGACCGGGATGCCCGCGATACTGCCCACCAGGTCCGTCGAGCTTAAGACCTTGTCGCGCCAGCGGGTGGCGGCGCTGCGATGTTTGACGGCCTTGGCACGCAGCATCAAGTGAGGGAAGTCGACGTTCCAGGGATGCGGCGGCACGTACGGACACTTGGTCATGTAACACATGTCGCAGAGATAACAATGGTCGACCACTTTCCCATAGGCGTTCTTATCGACGCCGTCGATTTCGCCGGTCTTCGATTCGTCGATCAAATCGAACAGCGTCGGAAAGGCGTTGCACAAGTTGAAGCAGCGGCGGCAGCCGTGGCAGATTTCGAATACCCGCTCGAGTTCCTTATCGAGCGCGGCCGGGTCGTAGAATTGCGGATTCTGCCAGCCTAAGGCGTGGCGCGTCGGCGCCTCGAGACTGCCTTCGCGGTCTTTCTTGAGCTCTCCGTCCGACACGGTCTCTCCCAGGCGAAATGGCGGGCTCCGTCATCGGAGCCCGCTTGGCTTGCATCGCCCGGCGCGGGCGAAGTGCAGGAACCAATACGCGGGTTTAAAGGTTATCCAGCGCTTTTTGAAAGCGATTGGCGTGGGACCGCTCAGCCTTGGCCAACGTCTCGAACCAATCGGCAATTTCGTTGAATCCTTCCTCGCGGGCGCTCTTCGCCATGCCCGGATACATGTCGGTGTATTCGTGCGTCTCGCCGGCGATGGCCGCCTTCAAATTCAGCGAGGTCGCGCCAATCGGCAATCCGGTAGCCGGGTCGCCCACCGCCTCCAAATATTCCAGGTGACCATGGGCGTGGCCGGTTTCGCCCTCGGCGGTGGAACGAAACACCGCCGACACGTCGTTGAAGCCTTCGACGTCCGCCTTGGCCGCGAAGTACAAATAGCGCCGATTTGCCTGCGATTCGCCGGCAAAGGCATCCTTCAAATTCTTCTCCGTCTTGCTGCCTTTCAAATTCACGACAAACTCCTTCCGATTGATGAATCCGGAACTCAATTAAGGTAATTCCCTAGTGACGGTAGACCGCAAGGGCGCGCTAAGTCAAATGGGCGATTTCTATCGGCGCGATCACCGCTATCTATCGTCCAGCCCCACGATGCGGCAGCTCCACAGTCCCTGATTATTCTAGTGCCAATGAACTTCCCATGCTTGGGGGCAGCCGCCCTTTGTGCGCTGCTCACGAGGGCGTACGCCGCCGTCACCGGTCGGCCGACCCTGGGACTGCTCCGGCCCGCCGGCCGCTGTCCTTAAGCGTTATGGGTGGATTCGGCCTGCGCGGCGCCCTACGCCGCGCAGGCGCTTCGGCGCACTGAACCGGAGGCAAAGCCCCGCGCCGTGCGTCCGGTATCCTCAATATTTCACTCGTGGATCATACGTATGCGCGGGCGTACTGCCGCCAATTGACAAAGCCCTAGAAGGCGATTCTTATAGGCCTAGATCAAGATCGGGGATGGACAGGATGCTCGGTTGAATAGTGTTTCACAGGCTGTGGGGTCGATCGACGTGGCGCTTGCCCATGCGAAGCGACTGCTCGAAAAGAGTCCCGAACTTGCCGCGGAACAGGCGCGCGAGATCTTAGGCGCATACCCCGGCCACGCGCTTGCCCGCCTCATATTGGGCGCCGCGCACCGTCAAGCCGGTCGGACCCAGGCAGCCCTCGACATCCTCGAACCGCTCGCCATGGAGCAGCCGCGTGCTGCCCCCGTACACCTTGAACTCGCGATTGCGCAGGGGGAGGCGGGCCGCGGGCACGATGCGATCGCTGCATTGCGCCGCGCCCTGCAATTGCAGCCCGGCTCCGCCGACGGCTGGCGATTGCTCGCCGATTACCTCGATGCCGCCGGCGACGTATCCGGTGCCGACCAGGCCCGGGCGCAGTACATCAAGGTCGCGAACAAGGATCCGCGGCTGATGGAAGCCGCCGCGGCGCTGGTCGAGAACAATCTGCCGCTCGCCGACGCGCGCTTGCGGGCCCACCTTGCCGCGCACGCCACCGATGTCGCGGCACTGCGCATGCTGGCGGAGGTCGCCGGACGGTTGCGCCGCTACAAGGACGCCCAGGAACTCCTCGAGCGCTGTCTCGAGCTTGCGCCGAGCTTCGATGCGGCGCGCCACAACTACGCCATTGTGCTCAATCGCCAAAGCAAGCAGGCGGCGGCGCTGCCGCAGGTGGAGCGGTTGCTCGCGAAGGAGCCGCGTAATCCCAATTACTTGAATCTCAAGGCGGCGATTCTCGCTCACCTCGGCGATTCCGGCGAATCGATCAAAATCTACGAAACGGTGTTGGCGGCGCATCCGCAGCAGCCCAAGGTGTGGATGAGCTACGGCCATAGTCTGAAGACCGCGGGCCGTCAGGAGGACAGCGTCGCCGCCTACCGGCGCGCCATCGCCATGGAGCCGACCTTGGGCGAGGCGTATTGGAGTCTCGCCAATCTCAAGACGTTTCGCTTCTCCGAGTCCGACCGGCATGCGATCAGAAATGCCCTCGAGCGGACCGACCTCACGGACGACGATCGCCTGCATTTCGAGTTCGCGCTTGGCAAGGTGCTCGAGGACGCCGAGTCCTACGAAGAGTCGTTCGCTCATTACGCCAAGGGCAATGTCATCCGCAGAAAGCAACATCCTTACGGGGCCGAGGAGGAGACCCGCTACGTGAGCCGCTGCAAGGCGCAATACACGGCCGAGTTCTTCGATAAGCGCAAGTCGGCGGGCGCGCTGTCGGCGGCGCCCATTTTCATCATCGGCCTGCCGAGAGCGGGCTCGACGCTGCTCGAGCAGATTCTGGCGAGCCATTCGCTGGTCGAAGGCACCATGGAGCTGCCGGACCTGCCGCAGATCGCGCGCGAGCTCGCTCAACACGAGTGCGATGACGAGGCGCAGCATCGCGAGGCGCCGTTCTTCGAAGCGGTGGCGGCTCTTGGCCCGACCGAGCTGCGCGCGCTTGGCGAGCGGTATCTCGACACTACGCGGATCTACCGCAAGACCGGGGCGCCGTTCTTCATCGATAAAATGCCGAGTAATTGGCTCTATGTGGGCTTGATCCACCTCGTGTTGCCGAACGCCAAGATCATCGATGCCCGACGGCATCCGCTCGGCTGCTGCTTCTCGGCGTTCAAACAGCAGTTCGCCCGCGGCCAGAGTTTTTCCTATGACCTCGCCGATCTCGGGCGCTATTATCGCGACTACGTCGACCTGATGGCCCACGTTGATCGGGTGCTGCCGGGCCGCGTACATCGTGTATTCTACGAATCCATGATCGAGGACACCGAGGCCGAGGTTCGCCGGCTCCTCGAGCACTGTGCGCTGCCGTTCGAGGAGCGGTGCATGAGATTTTATGAGAACGAGCGGGCGGTGCGCACCGCGAGTTCCGAACAGGTGAGGCGGCCCATTTTCCGGGAGGGCATGGACCGCTGGCGGCATTACGAGCCTTGGCTCGGGCCGTTGCGCCAAGCGCTGGGTGCGGTTCTCGACCGCTATCCGGCCGTGCCGGACTTTGCGTCAGCGGCTGAAGTTTAGGATTCGTCGATCAAAAAAACTGAAAGGGGGCAAGGGAACACTATGACTCGTAGCCGAAACACCACCGGGCATCTCCGCTCAAACTTCGCCGGCCGCCCGCGCGACTACCCACTACACGTGCTTCGCCGATTACCACTCGCCACCGCCATTTCAGCGATCCTCGCCGGTGGCGCGCCGCTGGCGCATGCCCAATCCGCACCGGCGGCCAATACGCTCGAAGAGGTCGTGGTCACTGCGCAGAAGGTGACCGAGAATCTGCAAAACGTGCCAATCAGCATCGAGACCCTCGGCAACCAAAAGCTCGAGCAGCTTAATATTGTGAACCTCGACTCGTATGTCGAATACCTGTCGGGTGTCACGACGATCAAGAGCATCGGTCAGGGGGGTGATGGCATCGGTACGACACACGTCTACATGCGCGGCATCAACGCCGGCCAGGACGGCAATCATTCCGGCTCGCAACCGACGGTTGGCACGTATTTCGACGAACAGCCGGTAACGACCATCGACGGCACGGTGGACGTGCATATGTACGACATCGCGCGCGTGGAAGTGCTGGAAGGGCCGCAGGGAACTCTGTACGGGGCTAGCTCGGAATCGGGCACCGTCCGCATCATTACCAACAAACCCGACCCGACCAAATTTGAAGCAGCCTACGATATCAGCGGCGATTCAGTGTACCACGGCGGCCTGGGCTCGGTCGTCGAAGGCTACGTCAATATTCCGATCTCGCCGATACTCGCGGTGCGCATCGTCGGTTGGGATGAGCATGATCCCGGCTACATCAGCAATGTCGGCGGAACCCATCTCAATGCTGGCATCCAAAACGGCAACCGGACGTTCCCCACCTGGACCGGCGCGACTGGCTTGACGCTGAGCAATCAGGGATCCCAGAGTAGCGACTACAACACCTCCCACACCCAGGGCGGTCGCGCCGCCTTGAAACTCGACCTCAACGAGAATTGGACGGTGACTCCCACGATCATGGGACAGAGGCTCGCTGCTAATGGCTTTTTCGGATACGACCCGGGTGTCGGCAATCTCCAAGTCGTGCACTCCGGACCGGAGAATACGCAGGACTCTTTCTCGCAATCCGCGCTTACCGTCGAAGGCAAGGTAAGTGACTTTGACATCGTCTATGCCGGCGCCTGGTTCGTGCGCAACCAGCATTCGATCGCGGACTACGCCGATTACTCCTACTTCTACGACAAGTACTACGGCTCGGGCGCCAACTGGAAAGACAACACCGGTAAGGTGATTGAGCCGCAGGAATTCGTGATCGAGAACAGCCACTTTACGAAGTGGAGCAACGAGCTTCGGGTCAGCACCCCGCAACAATTGTCGGTGAAGGCGACCGTCGGCCTTTTCGCCCAGCGCCAAGTGCACGAAATCTGGGAAGACTATGTGATGCCGGGCTTGGGCGGCAACCCATACACCTATAACCCGCAGGGCTTGGCAAAGGCGTACAACATACCGGGACTCAACAACAATTCGATTTGGCTCACCGATGAGGAGCGTGTGGATCGCGACTCGGCCGTGTTTGCCCAGGTTACCTGGGACATCACGTCGGCGTGGTCGCTGACGGGTGGATTTCGCGAATATAAATACGATAACTCCCTGCAAGGGTTCTACGGATATGCGCTGGGCTACACCGGCCCCGGGCCCCACTCCGGGCAGGCAACGTGCGGTCCGTCTGGGGGAACTCCGAATCCGAACTACGCGCCATTTCATTTCGCGCCCTGCACCGATCTGAATCTCACCACCGTTTCGGCCAACGGACATACGGAGCTCGCGCGGCTCAGTTATAGGTTCGATCCCGACCACTTGGTGTATGCAACGTATTCGACTGGGTTCCGTCCCGGAGGCGTCAATCGGGTCTACGACGTACACATCAATGCTATTTACCCACCGTACCAATCCGACCAGCTCAAGAATTACGAGATCGGTTGGAAGACACAGTGGTTCGGTGAGCATCTGCGATGGAACGGTGCCTTATTCTGGGAGGACTGGAACAACTTCCAGTTCTCCTACTTGGGCCCCAACAGCGTGACCGTCGTACAAAACGCAGCCGCCGCCACCAGTAAAGGCATCGAGTCCAACTTCGAATGGTTGATCGGGAGCGGTTGGGTGCTTTCCGGGAGCGCAACCTTCCTGGATGCCAAGCTTACTCAGAACTTCTGCGGCACCACTACACTGGTGTTTCCGACGAACTGCCCGAATCAGGTCAGCGGCTCATCGAACTCACCCATTTCCTATGCGGACGGAACGACGACGATCGGGCCCTATGCGCCCTCCGGTACGAGACTGCCGGGTACGCCGAGGCTCAAAGCGAACCTCATCGGGCGCTACAACTTCCCGCTTGGGGATTGGAATGGGTACGGTCAGGTGGCGTATGTGTATCAAGACGCCTCAACACCGCTGCTGTTTCCCGCGTTCTACACGCCGGGGCCACAAGGTCAAGTTCACTTGAGCGAGCTTCCGCCGTACAGCCTGGTCAATCTCTCGACCGGGGCCGAGCGAAACGGCATGCAGGTTGAGGCCCGGGTGGACAATGTGGCTAATAATCAGGGCCAGCTGACTCAGTTTGCGGCCTGCACGCCGACTACGTGCAATCAGCCGTACATCAGTCCAGTACAGCCACGGACTTACTGGCTCAGGTTCGGGCAGAAGTTCTAGAGAACGAGCGCGCTGCTGGCGGGCCCTTGCGGCCCGCCAGCCCGCAAGGTATCCATGCCGATCAAGATTTTGTCTGGCACCATCCTGCTAGTGGGTTTGGTCGCGAGTGCGCTGGCACATGCCGAGCGGGCGCCGGTGCTTGCGCAAATCGATCTGCCGCACCCCTACTACTATCGCGAGATGTACCTGCCGCAATTGACCGGGGGGCCGAGCAGTCTCGCTTGGTCGCCCGATTCGAAGGAATTGATCTATGCCATGGCGGGATCCCTGTGGCGCCAAAAACTCGCCGAAGGCTCCGCGCAACAGCTCACCGCGGCGACCGCGTACGACTATCAGCCGGATTGGTCGCCGGACGGGCGTTGGGTGATCTATTGCTCCTATCGGAATGACGCGGTCGAGCTGTGGCTGCTCGATTTGCAAAGCGGAGCGACCCAGCCGCTCACCCAGAACGGCGTGGTGAATACCGAGCCGCGATTCTCGCCCGACGGCAAGCGCATCGTGTTCACCTCGACTCTGTACAACAAGCGCTTTCACGTGTTCACCGCCGATTTCGGCGGCGGCAGGCTTGCGAACATTCGGCGCCTCACCGGCGAGCACAAGAGCGATCTGCCGCGCTATTACTACAGCCCGTTCGACCACGAGATCAACCCGGTTTGGACCCGCGACGGTCGCGACATCATCTACGTCTCCAATCGCAATCACATCTACGGCACCGGCGGATTTTGGCGCACGGCGGCGACCCCCAACGGCGCCACCGCCCTCGATGGCGCCACGGCGCCCGGCGCCATGCCGGACGGCAGCGCGCGCGAATTTCACACCGAGGAGACCAACTGGAGGGCGCGACCCGACGTCTCTCCGGACGGTTCGCGGCTGGTGTACAGCTCCTATCTCGGGCGCGCCTGGCACAACCTGTGGCTGCTGCCGGCGGGCGGCGGGGATGCCTTTCCGATCGCCTATGGCGATTGGGACATGACCTATCCACGGTGGTCGCCGGATGGGGCGCGCATCGCCTTCATCTCGAACAAGAGCGGCGGCACGGAAATCGATCTCATCGAGGTTCCGGGCGGCTTGCTGCAAGCGCTGCCGACGCCGGAGCGCCGCTACCTGCATCCGATGGCGCACCTCAGCCTCAATATCATGGATGCGCAGGGCCATCCCGCTTCGGCGCGGGTCAGCGTCACCGATTCGGCGGGCCGCTTCTATGCACCGGCTGGCGCATGGATTCATGCGGACGACGGCTTCGATCGCAGCCTAAGGCCCTTCGAAGCGCATTATTTTCACGCCCAGGGGCAGGCCTCGGTCGACGTGCCCGCAGGTGTTACGACCGTGCAAATCGTGCATGGGCTCGAGCGCAAGATCGAGCGGCGGCAGGTGGAGGCGGTCGCCGATCGGGTGGTTCAGATCGCGGTGAATCTGGATAAGGACACCTGGCGAGTCCCCGAAGACGGACATTGGGTGAGTGCGGACGTCCATGTGCACATGAATTATGGCGGCACCTATCGCAATACCCCGACGCATCTCGCGGACCAGGCGCTCGCGGAAAACTTGGGTATGGTGCACGCGCTGATCGTCAACAAGGAACAGCGCTTTCCCGATATCGCCTTCAATGGTCTGCAGCGGGACCCGGCGTCGCGGCCGAACGCCATCATCGTACACGGGCAGGAATATCACACCAGCTACTGGGGCCATGTGGGATTGCTCGACATCGCCGGCGGAATCATCTTGCCCGGCTACGCAGGCTATCCCGACACCGCTGCATCGAGCCTGTATCCCATGAATGCGGACGTGGCCGACATGGCTCACGCCCGCGGCGCGTTGGTGGGCTACGTGCACCCCTTCGATGAGAGCCCGGAACCGCTCACGGAACCCAAGCAGGCGCTGACCAATGAACTGCCCGTCGATATCGCCCTCGGCAAGGTCGATTACATGGAGATCCTGGGATTCAGCGATCACCGCGCCACCGCCGGGGTGTGGTACCGGCTGCTTAATTTGGGGTTTCGCGTTCCCGCGGCCGGCGGCACGGATGCGATGGCGAATTTCGCTTCTCTGCGCGGACCGGTGGGCATGAACCGCACCTACGTGCGCGTGCCGGGCGAGATGGGGGTGGCGGAGTGGTTGGAGGGATTGAAGCGCGGCCGCAGTTTTGCGACCAACGGACCCTTGTTGGGCTTGACTCTCGGCGGCGCCGGCGTGGGCGATGAGCTGAAATTCGCCGCCGCGCCGCCGCGCGTCGAATTCTCGGTGCACCTGCGATCGATCGTCGCCGTCGATCACCTGGAGCTCGTGTGCAACGGTCGCGTTGCACGTTCATTCATCACACGCGCACCGTTGGATCGGCTCGACGTCGAGGGCGACATTCCATTGAACTCGAGCGGCTGGTGCCTGTTGCGCGCATCCACCGATTCGGCGCGTGATGAGGTGCTGGACAATTACGTCTACGCGACCACCAGCCCGATCTACATATCCATCGGCGGCGCGGCGCCGCGTTCGCCCGAGGATGCCAAGTATTTCGCGGCCTGGACGGATCGGCTCGCCGAGTCCACCTCGCGCTATCCCGATTGGAACAGCCTGGCCGAAAAACGCGCTGTCCTCGAACGGATCGCGCACGCGAAGGCGCTGTTCGAGGGCATGCAGTAGCGCAGGCGCGGCCTCGGCATGAGGCCGCGCCGGTTATGCCGGCGTCAGGCGGCCAGCACGCCTTTCGCTTTGGCGGTGTGGGTCGCGATCAGATCCATGATCGGCGGCGAGAGACAATCGTAGGGCTCGAGTTTCAATTCCTTGAGCCGTGCGCGAATGGCCGGCATCTGATCGGGCTTGGTTCCCCCTTCGATGACCGAAGAGACGAATGCGGCGAAGCCCGGCGCCTCCCAGCCATTGGCATCGAGCAGCTCCGGGTGCACGAAATCGAAGCCGTACAGCGGATGACCCTTGTTTTCGATGCGCCCGTACATGTGCACGCCGCATCCGCTGCAGGCATGACGTTGAATCGCCGCCGACGCGTCGACGACTTTGAGCTTATTGGCGTTCGCGGTCACTTCCAGTTTGTCGCGCGGCACGACCGCGACCAAGGAAAACACGGCTCCGCTCGGCTTCCAGCACTTGGTGCAGCCGCACACGTGATTGAAGGCGACGTTGCTCTTGATGCGCACGGTCACCGGCGCCTCCTTGCATTTGCACTTGAGGGTGCCCCCGGAGAACTTCGGATCGCCCGCTTTGACGCCGTTATCGACGGCGGGGTGAATCTTGACAGTCATGTTGATGTTCCTCGTTGGTTAATAGACCGCTACGCTGCGAATCGACTCGCCCTTGTGCATCAGGTCGAACGCGCCATTGATTTTTTCGAGAGGCATTTGGTGCGTGATCAAGTCGTCGATATTGATCTTGCCGTTCATGTACCAGTCCACGATCTTCGGCACATCGGTGCGCCCGCGGGCGCCGCCGAATGCCGAGCCCTTCCACACCCGTCCGGTCACCAGCTGAAAGGGCCTGGTCTGAATGACCTTTCCGGCGCCCGCGACGCCGATGATCACCGATATGCCCCAGCCGCGATGGCAGCACTCGAGCGCCTGACGCATGATGTCGACATTGCCGATGCATTCGAAGCTGTAGTCCGCCCCTCCGTCCGTGAGGCCGACGAGGTGAGCCACGAGATCCTCGCGAATATCCTGCGGATTGACGAAATGCGTCATGCCGAATTTTTCGGCGAGCGCCTTGCGGCGCGGATTGATGTCGACGCCGATAATCTTGTCCGCGCCCACGAGCCGTGCGCCCTGAATGACGTTGAGCCCGATGCCGCCGAGGCCGAACACCACCACGTTCGCACCCGGCTCGACCTGCGCGGTATTGATGACGGCGCCGATGCCTGTGGTCACGCCGCAGCCGATGTAGCAGACCTTGTCGAACGGCGCGTCCTCGCGGATCTTCGCCACCGCGATCTCCGGCAGCACGGTGAAGTTGGAGAACGTCGAGCATCCCATGTAGTGGTGGATCATCTCCTTGCCGATGGAAAAGCGGCTGGTCCCGTCGGGCATGACGCCCTTGCCTTGGGTCGCGCGAATCGCGGTGCACAGGTTGGTCTTCTGCGAGAGGCACGATTTGCATTGGCGGCATTCCGGCGTGTAGAGCGGAATGACGTGATCGCCTTTCTTGACCGAGGTGACGCCGGGCCCGACATCCACCACGATGCCCGCGCCTTCATGGCCGAAAATAACGGGAAAAAGTCCTTCCGGATCCGCTCCGGAGCGTGTGAACTCGTCGGTGTGGCAGATGCCGGTCGCCTTGATCTCGATCAAGACCTCGCCGGCGCGCGGCCCTGCGAGGTCCACCGTGACGATCTCGAGCGGCTTGCCGGCCGCGTATGCTATGGCTGCTTTGGTTTTCATGAATTCGTCGCTCGTTCGCTGTTGCTTGCGTGGCCGGTTGACCTTCCGATGCGGCCATTGTATCTACCTTACCCGAGGGGAGTGAATATCCTCGGCACCGATGCCGACGCCGATTGCCGGCGCACGCAGCCCACGATTCGACCTTAGGAGAAAAACGGTGAAAAGCATTCCAGGCGGGATAATCATGGCGCTCATCGCGCTCCCATTCGCGCTCACCGGCGTGCGTACCGCGGTGGCCGATCCGCCGCCGGCCGACTACGCCAAAATCTCGCCGTCGGATCTCATCAAGAGCGCGCCCAAGGGGACCCTGGTCAATCCCTACAAGGACACTCAGGCAGACATCGTCGCTCAAGGCGAGGCGCTGTTCGGCAGCAGTTCGTGCAGCGCCTGCCACGGGCCCGCCGGCGGCGGCGGCCTGGGCCCGCCGGTCACGAACGACATCTGGGTGTACGGCGGCGACGATGACACCCTGTTCCGGCTGATCGCACTCGGCAGCGACGGATTACAAGCTCAAGGCTACAGCCGCAAGGGCCACGAAAGCATCGTGGCGCCGATGCCCCCGTTCGGCGCCGCGCTCAAGAATTCCGACGATCTGTGGAAGATCTTGGCGTTCATCCGCGCCCATTACCAGGGCGATCCCAGCCGCAAATTCGGCGGCGCCGCTGCGTCGCAATAGCGATCGTCGGCGCGACCAGCGCACGAATCGGGGCCGCCGCAGAGAGTGGCTCGGCGATGCCCAACAATTCGAGAAATTGCCGAAACACGGCTGAAATTACTGCTGTTGTGCCGTTGATTTATGCCACGATTGAGAGTATTGATATACATATCGTAAAAGTATATCTAGGAGTGGCGTGTCATGCAGGTCTCAAAATGGGGCAATAGTCTGGCGATTCGCTTGCCTGCGGCGGTTGTCGATGCGCTCGGGCTAAAAGAAGGGGATCAAGTCGAGATTCAGGTCGCCGGCAAGCGCACATTCGCCGTAGCCCGGGCTCCTAGCGCTCGAGAGCTATTGGCACGGCTTCGCAAATTTCGTGGCCGCCTGCCTGCTACCTTCAAATTCGACCGGCTCGAGGCGAATGAGCGCCGCTGATTCGTTTTTCGACACAAGCGTTCTGCTCTATCTGCTGTCCGAGGATTCGCGCAAGGCCGACCGAGTCGAAGCGCTGCTCGCTGAACGTGGCACAATCAGCGTTCAGGTCGTGAACGAATTCGCAGCCGTCGCGATCCGCAAAATAGGGATGCCGCTGCGCGACGTGGTGGAGTTCCTGGGCACGGTCCGAGCTGTCTGTGACGTGGAGCCGGTCACTCTGGCAACGCACGATCGCGGCATAGAAATAAGTGGTCGTTACGGATTCTCGCTGTACGATTCGATGTTAATCGCATCCGCCTTGAATGCCGGCCTCAATAAATTCTACTCGGAGGATCTGCAGCACGGACAACTAATCGGTGGCCGGCTGCGATTGATCAATCCATTTCTCAAGGAATAATTAATTCTAGACCTCAGTTATAAAGAGTAGTCATGGCCACGATCATCAATATTCACGAAGCTAGGACCCACCTCTCCCGGATCGTGGAAGAGATGGCTGCGGGCAAGGAGATTGTCATCGCCAAGGCGGGCAAGCCCATGGCGAGGCTGCTGCCCATAGAACCGAGCGTCACAAAGAAGCACCTGGGCCAGCTCAAAGGCAAAATCAAGATACCGCCCGATTTCAACAAACCGCTGCCCGCGTCTATCTTGCGGCAGTTCGACGGCGACTAGCGGCGGCCGCTCAATGCGGCAACTGGCTCGAATTCCAGCCGCCGCCCAACGCCTCGATCAGCACCACGCTCGCCTGCAGGCGGCTCGAGAGCACCGTGAGAGCGGTTTCCTCGGCGCTTAAGCGGGTGGTTTGCGCGGTGATCACGCTGCTGTAGGGAACCGTGCCCGCCTTGTACTGATTGAGCGTGAGCAATTCGGCCTCCCTGGCCGCCTTCACGGCCGACTCTTCGATCACCGACTGCTGTTCCAGGATGCGCAAAGTGGCGATCTCATCCTCGACTTGCTCGAACCCGGACAGCACCGTCTGCCGATAGTTGGCGACGCTCACCTCATAGGCGGCACGCGCCTGGGCCACCTGTGCGCGCCGCGATCCGGCGTCGAACAGCGTCTCGGCGAGCGAGGGCCCGAGCGACCAGGCGCGATTCGGCAGACTGATCAGATGCGACAACGTGCTGCTCGTGTATTGGTCGGAGCCGGACAGCGTCAGACTCGGAAAGTAGGCCGCGGTCGCGACACCGATTTGCGCATTGGCCGCGGCTACCTTGCGCTCGGCTTCGGCCACGTCGGGCCGTCGCTCCAACAAAATGGAGGGAACTCCTGCGGGCACGGTCGGAACATCTGCTCGCATCGCTTCGGCCGCCAAGGAGAATTGCGCGGGCTGCAGCCCGATCAATACCGCGATCGCATGCTCGAGGGTCGCACGCTGTATCTTGGCATTGATCTGCTGCGCCTGACTCGAGAGCAGCTGCGCTTGCGCGCTCACCACGTCGGCCTTGGCGGCGACCCCGAAGCGGTAGCGGCTCTCCGCGATCTTCAAGGAGAGCTGCTCGGCGGCGACGGTGTCGTCGAGCAGCCTTTGCAATTGGTCCTGGGCGCGCAATGCGAAATAATCGGTGGCCAGGGTCGCCTGCGCGGATAGCTCGGCGGCGGCGAGTGCGGCGGCGCTCGCTTGTGCGGAGGCGCGATCGCTCTCGACCGTGCGGCGGATTTGGCCCCAGATGTCGAGGGTCCAATTGGCGGAAACGCCGACGCTGTTGCTGGTCACCGTGGACGAGCCTTGAGTGATCGTGGTGATGCCGTTGGTGGTGACGCCGGATCCGCCGCCGCCGCGACCCGCACCGCGCAGCCGGGTCGCGCTCGCTGCGACGGTCGGCCAATAGCCCGCCTGGGCCTGACGGACCAACGCCTGCGCTTGATCGTATGCCGCCACCGCCGCCTTGACGTTCTGGTTCGAAATGTCGATCTTCGCTTCGAGCTGATCGAGCGCCTCGTCATTATAAATATCCCACCACGGGCCGCGATTGATGGCATCGCTCGGCTCGCTCGGCTTCCAATCGCTCTGCTCCTTGTAGGCGGGTGCTGCGTCGAATGCGGGCCTTTTATAGTCGGGCCCGACCGCGCACGCCGTGATGAGCGCGATTCCCGCCCCCGCCGCCAAAAGTCGCCGCGTACGCATCAAGTGCCCGCCTGAGCCGGGTCAAAACCGGCGCCGCTCGCCGCATCGCCGGTGTGTCCCGCCGCCGGTCCCGGTCGGCTGAACTTCCGGCTCTTTTGGAAGCGATGCACGTACAGATAAATCACTGGTGTGGTGTACACCGTCAGCAGCTGGCTGACAATGAGTCCGCCGACGATGGCTATACCTAAGGGCCGGCGCATCTCGGTGCCGTTGCCGTAGGAAACGGCCAAGGGCAGCGCGCCGGCGATGGCGGCGCAGGTCGTCATCATGATGGGCCGGAAGCGCAGCGAGCAGGCGTGTGCGATGGCCTGCCGCGGATTCAGCCCCAAGCTGCGCTCCGCATCGAGCGCAAAATCCACCATCATGATGGCGTTTTTCTTCACGATGCCGATCAACAGCAAAATGCCCAAAAAGGCGATGATGCTGAACTCGGTGCCGGTGGCCATCAGCGCGAGCAGCGCGCCGACACCGGCCGAAGGCAGGGTGGAGAGAATGGTCAGCGGCTGCGAGTAGCTTTCGTAGAGCACGCCGAGCACGACGTAGATCGCCGCCAGCGCAGCGAGCAGCATCAACGGGGTGTTGCTGTTGTTCTGCTGAAAGAGATTGGCGGTGCCATAGGTGCCGCCGCGAATGCCGACCGGCACATGAATTTCGCTCATCTTGCGCTCGATTGCGGCCAGCGCCGTGCCGATCGCCACGCCCTCGGGCAGGTTGAACGCTATGGACGTCGACACGGACGTGCCGGTGTGATTGACGCTCACCGGCGTGGTGCCGGTGAGAAAATGGCTGAAGGCCGCGAACGGCACCAGCGTTTCCGGGGCCACGCTCACTGCCGAGCCGGTCGAGGTGTTGCCGCCGCCGCCGTTCGCCAAGGAGTTCGCCGCAAAATTGCGCGCCGCGTCCTCGGCCACCGCCGCGCTCGAGGCCGAGCCCCCGCCGCCCGCGCTGATAGCGCCGGACGCACCGCCGGTGCGGCTCGCGGCGAGCTGCGTCGTTCCCGCCACCGGCTGAGTCGCCTGGGTGCCGGTCACGGCGCCGCCGGAGGTGCTGACATACAGCGCGCGCAGAATCTCAGGGTTTTGCCAAAATTCCGGCGCCACTTCCATGACCACGTGGTATTGCTGAGGGCTGAACGGATTGTAAATGGTCGATACCTGCGCCTGGGCGAACGCGTCGCCGAGCGCGTTGTCGATTTGAATTTCGGTAAGCCCCAGCCGAGATGCGCTGTCGCGGTCGACCACCAGGTCGGCCTCCAATCCCCCCGGCTGCATATCCGAATCCACGTCGGTGATTTCCGGCATGTCCTGCATGGCGAGACGCAGCTTTTGGGACCACGCCCGCAATTCGGTCAAATCGTCTCCGAGCAATGTATATTGATACTGTGAGTTGGCGGAGCGACCGCCGCCGCGCACATCCTGGACCGCCTGCAGGAAAGTCGTCACGCCGGTCACGTGCGCGAGTTTGGGCCGCAATCGGGCGATGACTTGATCGGCCGAAACGCGCCCTTCGGACAGCGGCTTGAGCGCGATGGTGAGGTTCGCATTCGCACCGCTGCCGCCGAAGGGCCCGAAGCCGCCGCCGCCGACCGAGCCGGTCACGGTGCTGACCGCCGGGTCCTGCTGAACGATGTGCGCGGTTTCCTGCAATTTGCGCTTCATTAGCTGAAACGAGCTGGTCGCGTCGCCGCGAATGCCGCCCTGCAGCTGACCGGTATCCTGTTGAGGAAATAGCCCCTTCGGAATCACGACGTACAAAAAGACATTGAGCCCGATGGTGGCGATGAGAGTCAGCAGCATCGTGCGCGGATGATCGAGCGCCCAGTCGAGCGTGCTCACGTAGCCGTGCCGCAGGCGCTCGAAACCGCGCTCGAAGCCTTGAGCGAAACGCGTCGGCTTGCGGCGGCCGTCGCGGTCGAGCAACAGCGAACACATCATCGGCGTGGTGGTCAGAGAAACCGCCAGCGAGATCAAGATTGCGACCGACAGGGTGACTGTGAACTCCTTGAATATCCGTCCGATGATCCCTCCTGCGAACATGAACGGAATGAACACCGCGACCAAGGACAGGCTCATGGATACGACGGTGAAGCCGACTTCCCGCGCGCCCAGCAAGGCGGCGGCCATGCGCGTCATGCCCGCTTCGATGTGCCGGGTCGTATTTTCCATGACCACGATGGCATCGTCCACCACGAATCCGGTCGCGATGGTGAGCGCCATCAGAGAAAAATTGTCGAGCGTATAATTGAGCAGATACATCGCTCCGAAGGTGCCGATCAACGATACCGGCACCACCAGCGCCGGAATCAACGCGGCGCGATAGCTGTTCAGGAATAGGTAGACCACCAAAATCACCATGGCGACGGCGAGCAACAGGGTCTGTTCGACCTGCCGCAGCGAGGCGCGAATGGTGATCGAGCGATCGAAGGTGACCACCAAATCGATCTTCGGATCGATCGAACTCTTGAGCAGCGGCAGCTCGGCTTTCACGGCGTCGATCATCTCGATGACGTTGGCGCCGGGCTGCTGAAACACCGTCACGAAGACGGCGGGTTTGCCGTTGTACAGGCCGTAGGTGCGAATGTTTTCGGTCGCGCCGTCCTGCATGTCCAATACTTTCGCGACATCGCCCAAGCGCACCGTCGCGCCGTTGCGGTTGGCGATGATCAATTCGCGGTAGGGAGCGGCGTCCCGCGCATTGTCGTTGGTGTAGATCTGATAGTGCAGCTGATCCGATTCAATGGCGCCCTTCGGCGCGTTGGCGTTGCTGTTGGAAATGGCGGCGCGCACGTCCTGCAGGCCGATGCCGTACTTGGAGAGCGCCAGCGGGTTGATTTCCACCCGCACGGCGGGCAGCGCGCTGCCGTTGACGTTGACGCCGCCGACTCCCTGAATCTGCGACAGGCGCTGTGAAATCACCGCGTCCGCCGCATCGTAGATCTGGCCCTGTGTGAGCACATCGGAGGTCATGGCGATGGCCATGACGGGAAACAGCGAGCTGTTGATTTTGCGGTATGTGGGATTGCGGGTCAGCGAGGAGGGCAGATCCGCATGCGCCGCCACGATGGCGGCCTGGACGTCGCGCGCGGCGCCGTCGATATCGCGATCGACCCCGAATGTCAGCTGAATGCTCGAAGTGCCCACTGCGCTCGTCGAGGTCATGTCGTCGACGTCTGCGATGGCGCCGAGGTGGCGCTCCAAGGGAGTGGCCACCGTGCTCGCCATCACCTCGGGACTCGCCCCCGGCAGCTGGGCCGAGACGAAGATGGCCGGCACGTCGATGCGCGGCAGCGGCGCCACCGGCAGCAGCATGAAGGCCACCGCGCCGCACAGCGCGACGCCGACGGTCAGCAAGGTGGTGGCCACGGGCCGGTGGATGAAGGGCGCCGAAATGTTCACAGCGGAGATTCCGCCAGCGGTTCGCCGGGAATCTCGGCCGCCGCCCGGCCCCGCAGACGCACCGCCATGCGGTCGAACGCGAGGTAAATCACCGGCGTCGTGAACAGCGTCAGTACCTGGCTCACCAACAGGCCGCCGACGATGCTGATGCCGAGCGGATGGCGCAGCTCGGAGCCGATGCCCGTGCCGAACATCAAGGGCAATGCGCCGAATATGGCCGCCACAGTGGTCATCAAGATGGGGCGAAACCGCAGCAGACACGCCTGATAGATCGCCTCCCGCGGGGGCAGGTGCTGAATACGCTCTGCGTCAACGGCGAAGTCGATCATGAGTATCGCGTTCTTCTTGACAATGCCGATCAAGAGGATGATGCCGATGAGCGCAATGATGGTCAGATCGTCCCCCGCCAGCATCAGAGCGAGCAGGGCGCCGATGCCGGCCGAGGGCAGCGTCGAGAGAATCGTGATGGGATGAACGAAACTCTCGTAGAGCACGCCGAGCACGATGTACATCACCAGCACCGCGGCGACCAACAGCAGAAGCTCGTTGGTCAAGTTGCTGCGGAATGCGAGCGCCGCTCCTTGAAAGGTGGTGCGTATGCTGCCCGGCAGCCCGACGGCGAGTTCGGCCGATTCGATGGCGGCGACTGCGGCGCCGAGCGAGGTACCCGGAGCGAGATTGAACGATACGGTGGTCGCCGGAAATTGCGCCAGATGATTGATGAGCAGCGGCCGGGTTTGAACGTCCACTTTGGCGATTGCCGAGAGCGGCACCTGTCCGCCGCCGGCCGACGGCACGTAAATGGATGCGAGCGAGTCGACCGAACGGTACGAGGCAGGATCGGCTTCGAGAATGACCCGGTACTGATTCGATTGTGTGAAGATGGTGGAGACGATCCGCTGGCCGAAGGCGTCGTAGAGCGCGTTGTCCACGGTTCCCACGCTGATGCCGAGACGCGCCGCGCTGTCGCGATCGATGGTGACGTAGGCGGCAAGACCATTGTCCTCCTGGTTGCTGACCACATCGGCAAGTTCGCTCTGCTGGCGCAAAGCGCCGAGCAGCTTCGGCGTCCAGGCGGACAACGCCGCGGCGTCCGCGCTTTCCAGCGTGAATTGGTACTGAGCGCGGCTCACGGTGGTGTCGAGGGTCAGATCCTGTACCGGCTGCATGTAGAGCGCGATGCCCGGAATTGACGAGGTTTCGCTGCGCAGACGGCGGATCACGTCGGCGACGTTTGAATCGCGCTTGTTGCGCGGCTTCAGATTGATCAAAAATCGTCCACTGTTCAGGGTGACATTGTTGCCGTCGACTCCGATGAACGAGGAGAGGCTCTCCACGGCCGGATCGGCTAGAATTGCGGCGGCAAGGGTCTGCTGGCGCTCCGCCATGGCGGCGTAGGAGATCGATTCGCTTGCCTCGGACACGCCCTGAATCAATCCGGTGTCCTGATCCGGAAAGAAGCCCTTCGGAATCAGCACGTAGAGAATCGCCGTGAGCGCGAGCGTCCCTGCGGCGACATACAGTGTCGCGCGCTGATGATCGAGCACCCAGGTCAGCCTTCGCCCGTACCATTCGACCAGCGCCGCGAACCACCGCCCCGAATCCGTTTGCCCCCGCGCGGCCTCCGGCGTCCGGCGCTTGAGCAGTTTTGCGCATAGCATCGGCACCAGCGTCAGCGAGACGACCGCGGAAATCAAAATCGTGACCGCGAGCGTCACCGCGAACTCGCGAAACAGCCGTCCGACCACATCCTGCATGAACAGCAGGGGAATCAGCACCGCGATCAGCGAGACGGTGAGTGAAATGATGGTGAAGCCGATTTGTCCGGCGCCCTTGAGTGCGGCCTCGAGCGGCTCAAACCCGAGTTCGATGTAGCGGGAGATATTTTCGATCATCACGATGGCATCGTCGACGACGAAACCGGTCGCTATGGTCAAAGCCATCAGCGACAGATTGTTCAAGGAGAAATTCGCCAGATACATGACGCCGAAGGTACCGACCAGCGACAGCGGCACCGACAGACTGGGGATGATGGTGGCCGGAACATTGCGCAGGAACAGATAAATCACCAGCACCACCAGCACCACGGCGAGCGCCAATTCGAATTCGACGTCGGTGACGGACGCCCTGATGGTCGTCGTGCGGTCGGTGAGCACGGCGACATCCACGCCCGCCGGCATGGCGGCCCTCAACGCAGGCAGCAGATCATGAATTCGGTCGACCACGTCGATCACGTTGGCGCCGGGCTGGCGCTGCACGTTCATGATCAAGGCGGGAGTCGTATTCATCCAGCCGCCGAGTTTGGAGTTTTCGGCTCCCGAGACCAGCGTGGCGACATCGCGAAGCCGCACCGGCGCCCCATTTTTGTAGGCGATTACC